>Ga0206809_1008_pt1 | contig 77067 bp, 66 predicted proteins | sample Alteio_BWOrgCont_55_FD_152903 | JGI IMG/M metagenome (GOLD analysis project Ga0206809, IMG submission 152903) | Enriched cells from forest soil in Barre Woods Harvard Forest LTER site, Petersham, Massachusetts, United States -... | ecosystem: Environmental > Terrestrial > Soil > Temperate forest >... | reverse complement strand
CGTAGGTTTCTTTTAGTTCAATGCTTTCGCTGGCATTTGAAGTGTATTTTTTCTCCGTTAAAAAATTATGTTCATTATAGCTAAAATCGGTTACCTGATTAATCCACGTTGCCACATAACTTTCGTTATACTGTACAGGTTGCTTGGCTGCATTAAAGGTTACAATAAGCTCCTTAAACACCCGGTTTTCATCATTTAAAAATTGTTGTTTGTACTGCTTGGGCGATGAATAAATGTATTTATATTTTTCTTCGAAATTTATTTGCTGCATGCCTAAGGTAAAAACACTTTTATCGGCATTGGCATTTGTTTCTTTACAAGACAGTAGACTAATTACATGCCCAATGCTATCATATTTGTAATAAGTTGCATTATAAAAAGTACCGTCGTTAAAACGCTTACCCATTAAGTTACCTTTATCGTCGTAAAAATAGTTGGTAGATAGGGTGTCGAATTCATACACATCTTTAGAATATGTGCCACCACCGCCCACCAAACGACCACGCCTGTATACGGGTGCCGAGTGAATTTCTTTTTGGATAATTTTTTTTATGACCGTATAGTAGCTGCGTTTTAACTTGCCATCGGCATTAAACTCATAATGCTTTGATAAATCTTTGTCTTCCACAATTTTAAAATCTTGTTTATCTACAATTTCAAAAACGATGGATTTTATTTTTCTTTTTTTTATTTCTTCAGCATTAAACGAAAATGAATTATCGGTGTTACTGCCATTACCCGGTACAAGTAGTTGAGCCTTAATAGAAAGGTTTATGAAAAATAAAATAAATAGAAACCTTATTATCACTTTAATTGTTTAAGCGCTTCACTTACTGTTTTTACCGGAGCGCTACATGTGTGATTTTGACAAACATAAACTACTGTTTCGTCATTTTTGTAACGCCCTTTAAGCAATGCAATATTGGAGGCTGTTTTGCTGTAAACAAAAGTCGCATTAGGAATGTAATGTTCTTTAAGCTCCGTGATAAATTCATCAACAGCTTTACCAACAATACAAACTTCGTAAAACGAAAATGCTTGCTGCATGGCCAAAATAGACCAGTTTGAGTGCCCAGATGAATAATTGCTTATTTTTTCGGCAACGTGGCTTAACATTTTTTGAGAGATGGCTTCATACTCTACATTACCTGTAATTTTTGAAAGCGCAAATAAATTTCTTGCCATTTGTGAGTTAGAAGCAGGAATAACATTATCGTGCATTTCAACTTTTTTAGAAATTAAGGCATTCGTATTTTTATCGGAGAAATAGAAAATATTTTTTTTCTCATCGAAGAAATTAATAAGCGTGTGCCTCATCATTAACTCTGCAATGCCCAGCCAAGCAGCATCTCCGGTAAGTGAAAATAATTTTATGTAGGCATTTATTACAAAAGCATAATCTTCTAAAAAAGCATCTATATAGGCTTTATCTTTATAACAACGAGTTAAGCTACCCGTATCATCTATTAATTTTTGACGAATAAAATTTGCGTTTTTTATTGCCAGTTGCAAAAAATTATCGTCGACAAAAGCACTGTAAGCATCGCATAAAGCCGCACATAACAAACCGTTCCACGACGCGATAATTTTATCATCTAAACCCGGTCGTATACGTTTATCTCTTTCCGCCATTAATTTTACTTTGCAGGCAGCAATTATTTTACCCAGTTCATCTACACTTATTTGATGCTTTAAAGCAATTTCAGTTTCAGGTAAGTTGCGTAGTAAAATATAATTATCGTGTTCCCAATAGCCTACTTCGTTAACAGAATAATAATCAGCAAACACATCAAAATCTTTTTTCAATAGATTCTGTAAATCTTCTTTTGTCCAAACATAAAATAAACCCTCTACTCCTTCGCTATCAGCATCTAAAGCGCTATAAAAACCAAATTCTGGTGATGTTAATTCACGTTCAATAAAACTAACGGTTTGATAAACTACTTGTTTATAAAGTGGGTTTTTGTTTTGCTGAAACGCTTCGCTATACAGAGAAATAAGCTGCGCATTATCGTACAACATTTTTTCGAAGTGAGGAACTTTCCATTGCTCATCGGTACTATAACGTGCAAAGCCACCACCCAGTTGGTCGTAAAGACCACCGTACGCCATTTTTTGCAAGGTAAAATGTACATGGTTTAATATAGCTTGGTTATTTGCAAGATGCCCGTAGCGCAGTAAAAACAAATAATTATTTGGCATCATAAACTTAGGGGCACCAATGCTGCCACCATTTTTGGTATCGAATCGTTTTTGAAAAACTGAAGCAACCTTTTCTATCGTTTCTTTAGTAATAGTACTTGTTTTATCAGGTGAAACAGAGAAAAGTTCATCGCTCTGTTTTATGCCTGCGGTAAGCTGGCTGGCGTAATCTTCTACTTTATGTTTATCTGTTTGGTGTAAGGTTACCAAATTATTTAAAAGTTGCATCCATTGTTCTTTCGGAAAATAAGTGCCGCCGTATATAGGTCTGCCATCGGGTAACACAAAACAATTAAGGGGCCAGCCACCATGTTGGGTCATTAATTGTACAGCCGTCATATACACATGGTCAACATCGGGGCGTTCTTCTCTGTCAACTTTTATGTTGACGAAATATTTGTTCATTAACTCAGCCACCTGCTCATCTTCGAAGCATTGATGCTCCATAACATGACACCAATGACAAGCAGAATAACCAACACTAATTAAAACCAATTTATCTTCTTGCTTGGCTTTTTCGAAAGCGGCATCACCCCAAGCGTACCAGTTTACCGGATTATGCGCATGTTGCAATAAGTACGGACTTTTTTCTGAAATTAAATGATTGGTATATTTTTTTTCGGTTTTCATTGAAGAATTTTTATTTCTCCAATGCTTTACTATGCCTGTAATATAAAACAAGAAACAGCAAATCAAAAGCTGCCATAAAATAACCACCTCCAGCAATATTTGAAACTAAAAAACAAACATTTGCAATAGCATACATTATAAAACCTTTGTATTTATTTTGCCACATTTGCAAAGCTCCAAAAAATGACATTCCAATTATTAGCAATAGAATGCCACAAGCAATAATAAAAGAGTTACTTCCCTTTTCCATGAACGCTTTAATTTGGTCTAATTGACTTTGCGATATTTGTGGGTTAGACTCAAGTGTTGGAAAATTATTGTTTAACCAAACAAACATTGGTTTAGCAAACAATAAGCATAATAAAGTGCCAAAGCCTACTATACCGCTATAAATAAAAGTAAGCGTGCATAAAATTTTTAAGCCTTGTGGTTTTGTTTCTTGCTCAAAAGTAGTAGGCTCTTCCATTATTTATAGGTAATATAATCTCTAAGTTCTTGCAAGTTTTCATTAAACTGCGAAACGTTTTTGTTATAAAAATCAACCATAATTAATTCTTCTAAGGTGTAGCGTTTGCCATCAATAAAACCTACTATCCAAGCATCTTTTTGTCCTTTGTTTATTGCTTTTTGGCGTTGCGCTTCAGCATCTTTTAAACCGTTAAACTGCCCTTGTGTAAAGCGTGTTATTCCATCAGGATAATCTACTTGTTCAGGTGTTCCATATTCTTTTAGTTTTTCATATTTATAATTTTCAGGATGGCGATACGCTCCTATTTGTACTTTAAACACCATTTTATCTGCACAAATTTTTTCGCCTACGGCAAGTAATTTTTTGTACACATTTATATCGTTTAAGCTTTTGCCTTTAAGAGCAGAAAAATCAATGTTTTTAAAATCATCGCAAGGTTGTTTCGCTTCAGTAGCAGGTGATGTTGCTAAAGGAGGTGTATCCTGGGCAACTCTAAATGAATCGGGTACTTTGGTAATGGTATCTAACCCAGCTAATATTTCGTTTAAATTTTTAACTGCGTGTGGGTCTTTATAACCATCTCTCACTAAATGGAAATCTTTACGTAACTCTACAAATTTAGATAGTTTATTTATATCTAAATCTTCTGTTGCATCGGGATAATCTTTTGCACGAATATGAAATGTATAATTTTCGCCCGGACTAAGTGCCACCAAATATTTACCTGTTTTTACGTTTGATGTAAAAGGTCCCACTTTTTCTCCGTTACTCTTTTTAGTAATTTCTATTTGTGCATCCATTGGTTTATCGTTACCATACACATAACCTAAAATCATTGCCAGCACAGGTTTTTCGCCAATTATACCGGGCGTTACAGTAAAAACATCGAAGCTTCCATTACCACCATTACTAACACGGTTTGATGAAAAATAACCTCGTTGCCCGCTTGCATTCATAACATAAAAACGGTCATCGTCAGTAGTGTTTAATGGGTAACCCATGTTTAAAGGATCTATCCAAGCATTTTCTTTTTTAATGGAATAAAAAATATCATAATCACCTATGCTATTGTGTCCTTTAGAACTAAAGAATAAGGTTAGTCCATCCGGGTGAATAAAAGGAGTATCTTCATCATCTTTGGTGTTAATTTTATCCCCTAAATTTTTTATGTTTCTCCAAGTACCATCTTCAGCTTTTTCTGCCATGTATAAATCTCGTCCACCAAAGCCACCTTTTCGCATACTCGAAAAATAAAAGTACTTGCCATCAGCTGTAACCGAGCAGCTTCCTTCGTAATAATTTGTATTTACATCTCCTTTAATTTTTTCGGGGGCAGTCCATTCTTCGCCTTCATAATGACTTTCATATATATCTCCGCTATCTTGCTCGGTGCTTCTATATGTATAAAGTGTTTGCCCATCAGGCGATAAGGCTAATGAGCTTTCATTTTGATTGGTGTTAATTGTAGAAATGCCCACAGGTTCGCTCCAAACAGAATCTTTATTTTTTCTCGACATAAAAATATCTTCTGTATAGAAACCATGTTTGGCATCGGGTCTAAATTTTCCATCCATTAAACCACCTGTGCTTTTTGGACCGCGATACGTATAAATAATTACTGATTCATCTGCCGAAATTACAGGCGAATACTCCTGTGCAGGTGTGTTTACCGGAGGACCAATGTTTCTAATATCAGCCTGCAACATTTCTTGTGTTACATTTTTTCCGTACTCCGAGTTTTTAATTAGTTTTTCAGCTTCATCTTTTTCTGCCTGTGGTGGATTGGTAGCTAAAAAATCATTAAATGTTTTTATAGCATCATCAAAACGATAATTCATGTGGTAGGCTTTTCCTAAGTATAATAAAATAGCCTTTTCTTTAGGGTCCATTTTATACGCGGTTTCAAATAGTGTTACGGTTTCTTGTTTTTTTTCGGGTAAGTGAAAAGCACACATTCCTTTTTGATATTTATAATAGGGGTTGGATGGGTCGCGTTTATCGAGTTTATCATAAGTATCGTAAGCCCCTTGGTAATCCTGCACTTCAGGAGACATATATTGTTCGGCCGCTTCGTTTAAAGCGTCGATGCTTTCTTTTTTCTCCTGCGCCAATAAACCTGTTGATAGCAGGGAAATGAGCATAAATAAGCCAACTAATTTTTTCATGTGCGGTTATTTTATTTTTTATTCTGACAGGAAATAAATCAAAACAAAAATTTAACTCACCTAAATTGCGACAAAATAGAGCCGACATTTACCGACACGAAACAGAGTTATTTACAAGCGAGTGTTAATTGCGCTTAAATTTTGTAAATAAATTAGATTAAGAAAGCTATTTGTTTAATTTTTTGGAAGAGAGAAAACAAAGGTTGTACCTTGGTTTTCGATACTGCTAACACTAATGGTTTGGTGATGCGCTTCTATAATATGTTTTACGATGGATAGCCCAAGTCCGGTGCCGCCTTGCTCGCGGCTACGCCCTTTATCTACCCGATAAAAACGTTCGAATATGCGGGGTAAATGTTTTTCTTCTATGCCAATGCCATCGTCAGAAATGGTGATGGTTACTTTTTCTTTTTCGGGATTTAATGTGATAGACGTTTCGCCGTTTTCTTTACCATACTTTATGGAGTTTGAAAGCAGGTTAGAAAAAACCTGCCTGACACGAAACCTATCTGCAAAAATTTTGATGCCGTCTTTTTGTGTAATTACTTTTAGCGTAATATTTTTTTTCTGTGCCTGAATTTCAATTTGCTCGCAAACATCATGAACCATTTCTACAATATTAAAACGCTCTAAATCTAACGAGAGTGTACCTGTTTCGAGCTGAGAGATGGTTTCTAAATCATCAATAATGTTTATCATCCTATCTACACTTTTATCGGCACGCTTTAAATATTCTATATTTATTTTTGGGTCGTGGATGCCGCCATCAATTAAAGTAGCCACATAACCCTGTATATTAAAAATGGGGGTTTTTAATTCGTGTGAAACATTACCCAGAAACTCTTTACGATAATTTTCTAACTTTTGAAGATGCTCTAACTCCCTTTGCCTATCGTTAGATAACTGAATAATTTCGGCATTAAAACGCTCAATAGGGTCTGAAATATCGTCGGCAAACTTGCTGGTATCAATTTCGGTAATGATGTTTAGTTTACGCAGCTTGGCAAGGGTGGTTTCTATACGACCAAAAATAATTTTTTGATAAAAGAAATTGAAGAATAAAAAAGATAAGACGAAGCAGAAAAAGAAGATGACTAATAAGGCAGCTACCGGAAAATAAAATTTTAAAAAGAGTGATAAGACCCAAACAGAAACACTAAGCAGAACAGAAAACAGCGCACAGAAAATAAGAAACAGCGAAGTGTTTTGTTTGTTCATTCAGGGTTATAGTTTATTGTGGTAATTTAGGTACCATGCCACGTACGCCCATATCAACTACAGTATCGCCGCTTAATGGGTAGATATAATTATCGTTTGGAGATGAATGTTTAATCCACTCAAAACTATTGTTAGTTGACATAGAAACTATGATAGTAATATCACTTATTTCGTGTCCTGTAATAACTAAGGGCTGTGTTGCACCTGCCTGATTAACAAACTGACCTGTTACTAAACAAGAGCCCGGTGGTATAGCCGTTGTAGCAAATGCCGCAGGGCTAACAACTGTTGTTGCACCTTGTGGCGCCTGACCATAGCTATAAGGAACAGTATAAGTGCCTATAGGTGCTGATTCAAAAGCCCAATAACCTTGTTGTTTATCGGTGTTAACAACATCGGTTTGTGTTTTAATTACGTATGAGCCAATTTGTGTATTATAACCTATAAAAGACGCAATAGTGCCGGTTGAATAAATATTACTGGTATATGTATATGGACCAGTTGGTAAATTAACTGTTGTTCCTGCAAGAACACCATATTTAATATCGTAGTTTTGGTAGGCTACTGAAATACGTATAAAAGGATAGGTTCCGGGTGTTATTTGTGATAATGGTTTAGAAAAAAATTGTTGCCCATCACCTACAACGGTTTCTTGATTAAAATTTATAGCATCTGTGTAAGTTTGCGAAGTAGTATGGCTACTATTCCAAACTGTTACAGGAGAAACAGGTGTAGTTGGTGTAGTATATAAAATAGCGCCTGCACCTACAGCTGTAACATTATTCTGCGTCATTTCGATATAATGAGCCGACATGCCATTAAATTTGGGACACTGCGCCGAATGACCAACAGGAGGTGTGGCAACAATTTGCCCGGCACTATTATATCGGGTTTGTGTACTATCAAACTTAAAAACAAATTTAAGTTGTGGTCCACTATTATTAGTGGTTGTAGTAGCGGTTGTGCTATTTGTAGTATCTTTTTTGCAAGATGCAAAAGCTACAAGGGTAAATAGTGATAAGGCAATTAACTTTTTCATGGTGTTTATTTTAGTTGGTATTTGGTTTGATATTTTTTATAAAGTTCTTGTTGCATATTAGTTAGTGCTATTTTCTTTCCGTTTATAAAAGCTAAAATTACGCTATTTGTTTTCATATCCAATGCATCGCCGGTACTTATAAAAAAAGACGCGTCTTTGCCTGCTTCAATAGTGCCCATTTGTTTATCTACGCCTACAATTTTTGCTACATTGTAGCTTACCGATGCAACCGCTTGTTCGTTGGTTAAGCCATAGGTACGAGCTGTACCCGCCAAAAACGGAATGTTACGCGCATTCATGCCCTCCATATCGCCTTCGTTTTGCAGGCAAAATAAAATACTATCTTTTTGTAATAAATATGGCAACTTATAAGGCAAATCAATATCGTCTTGCTGACGTTCAGGTAAACTGTGTACACGGTTTACCATTACGGCTACATTATTTTGTTTTAGTAATTTGGTTACGCGCCAGCTTTCGGCACCACCAACAAGCACCATTTTTTTAATTTGAAACTGATTGGCAAAATTTACTGCTGCAATAATGTCTTTTTCATCATCGGCATGGATGTATAAATTTTTAGTGCCATCAAAAATGCCACGCATAGCCTCGAAGCGAAGATTTTGTTCTTCTTGTCCTTTTTCGCCTGCATAGGCTTTAGCATCAGCAAAAAACTTTTTTAATTCGCCTAACTGTTCATCGTATTTTTTATTGGCGGTAGCAGGTTGGGGTTCTGCCCACCAACCGTTTATTTGTATGGTTTGTGGAAAATTTACGTGTACGCCTTCATCCTTTTTAACGGCGGCATCTTCCCAGTTCCATCCATCTAATGCCATTATGCTTGATGTGCCGCTTATAACACCACCCCTTGGGGTAGCTTGTGAAAATAAAACTCCGTTAGTGCGCACCGTAGTAATTATTTTACTATCGCTATTAAATGCTACTAATGCGCGAATGTGTGGATTGTAACCGGGTACATCGCGGTAATCGTTGGTGGCACGTACAGCATCAATTTCGTTTAAGCCTAAGGTTGAGTTAGGAGCAAAAAAAGCAGGGTAAGCGTGTGCATTGCTTAAATTAATGGTGGTATCGTATTTTAGCGCGCCTTGTTTCAATCTAATATTGCTTCCGTCAAGGGCTAAATCAATTTTACCATCTTTAAAGCCAAGCATAGCGTTTTCAATAACAGTGCCGTTGCCCACATGTATGGTTAAACCTGTAATAAGTATAGATTTTGTTTGTTTGGGTGCCGAAGTTGGATTTTGAGCCAATATAAAAGCTGCATTAAAAAACAGACAGGCAATAAAAGCCGTTGTTATTTTAGATTTTTGTGCTGTAAATTTCATAGAGTCAAATATAGAAAATAATAGTTATTTACCCGTAACATTTACAAATAGGGTTTGGTACGTTTTTTTGCAGCCCGAGGCATCTGTTTCGGCTACATTAATGCAGCCTGACTGGCTACCCCAGTTAAGTGTTATGGAATTTGTTTTATCGTTTTTAACAACTGAGCAATCGGCAGGGTAAGTCCACTCGTAGGTTGCTTTATCATTTAAAGGAACTGTGTAAGTAACATTTTGCTCTTGTGCTGTAACATTTGTTTTGCCTTCAACGGTGGGAGGAGCAATTAAACCAAAATCGTACGCGGTAAAAAGGGTAGAAAAATAATTTTTGTCTTTTGAGAAAAAGCCTCGCCTGCCGCCTTGTTGCGAACAAGTACCAGGGTCGACCAACAAAGCATGACTTAACCTATTTATTTTATAAAAAATAACGGCATCTTTTTTTTCGGGCGTTCGGTAAACACTTCTTTCTATATCAACATTGTTTACATATTGGGGGATTACTTCGCTGGGGAATGTGCCAATGTGATGCAGGTTTGTCCATTGTTTCATAAGCTCTACGCCATTGCGTTTGTTTACTATCCAATCGTTATTGCCCTGATAAATAATCATGCGGGGGTAAACGCCTGCGTAATCGGGATTTTGTTTTCTAACATAATTGCCCCATTTTTCGGGTTTCTTTATTCGCCATCCTAAAAAAGCCATATCAACAGTAACAATGTTAGTGCCCACTTTATATGGTGCGCCTGCAAAAATAGCTCCGGCATTAAACACATCGGGGTAATCGGCCATCATAACCACACTCATGGCCGCACCTGCCGAAAGACCTGTTATATAAACCTTAGACGCATCGATGGCGTAATTAGCTTTCATGTTATCAATCATATGTAAAATAGAAGCGTTCTCGCCCCTATTTTTATTAATGTGACGTTTACGATACCACCTGAAACATTTTTCGGGATTATTAATTATGCGTTGTTGCGGATACAATACATAAAAACCATTTTCATCGGCTAATTTGCTCCAACCTGTTTGCGAGGCAACTGAACCTGCACATTGCAAACAACCATGTAGTACAACCACCAGGGGCATAGGTTTTGTTTTATCAATATTTGGAGGGGTGTGCACATACATTTTTAAATGCCCTTTGTTTTTGCCAAAGTGCTTAACACGTTTTAAGTCTTGAGAAAAAGAAGTAGTGTAGAAAATAACCAGTAAAAAAACCAGCACCTGTTTTTTTTATGGAAAGGGATTTACTCATGCACTTTGTTTAATTACACAAAGTAAGAATTTTTTTGCTCATATCTTTCTGTAATTTTGCAGCACCTATGTTTAAGAATAAAATTTACTGGCTTTTACTTTTGTTAGTTGGCATTTTTGCAGGAGCTTATTTTTTTAGCAAACAACAAAACAAACCTATTAGAACACTCCCCTATTTTGAACCTAAAAACCTTGCGAGAACAAAAATTGAAAAGCACTATAGTGTGCCTGCGTTTAGTTTTGTAAACCAGAACAACCAGACGGTTACCGAGCAAACAGTAAGTGGCAAAGTGTATGTATGCGATTTCTTTTTTACTACCTGCCAATCTATTTGTCCGAAAATGAGTAACCAGTTAGAACGAGTTTATAAAGAGTTTAAAACAAAGGATGATTTTTTAATTTTATCGCATACTGTAAACCCAGAAACGGATAGTGTAGCGCAGCTTGCAGCGTACGCCCAAAAACATGGTGTTACTGATTTGCATTGGCTGTTTTTAACCGGTGATAAAAAACACTTGTACGAAATAGCACGCAAGGGTTATTTACTAAATGCCGAAGAAGGTGATGGTGGCGAAGATGATTTTATACACACGCAAAACTTTGCGCTGATAGATAAAGAAAGATGCATTCGCGGATTTTATGATGGAACCGATAGTGCAGAAGTTACCCGATTGATAAAAGACATTCATCTTTTATTTGAGGAGTACGCTTATAAGGAAAAGAATTAATTTTACCTTTAAGTACTTCAACCACAAACATATGAATAAACACTTTGGCTTTTCAGTAGTGCTCCTACTTTTAATAAATTCAACTATTTCATTCGCTCAAAAAAACACCTCTGTATTAGATAATAAAATAGATCAAGTAGAACATAACTTAGGGTCTTGGGTTCAAATAGAAGGCGCTCCAAAATGGGCATTGCAAGACCGAATGAAACATCATAATGTAAAAGGCGTTAGCATTGCTGTAATTAAAGATTACAAAATTGAATGGGCTAAAGGTTATGGTTGGGCTGACAGCGCAGAAAAAAGACCGGTTACAGTTCACACATTATTTCAAGCCTGTTCAAATAGCAAATCTCTAAATGCAATTGGTGTTTTAAAGTTAGTACAAGATGGTAAACTAAATTTAAACGAAGACATTAATACATATTTAAAATCGTGGGAATTTCCTTACGATTCATTATCAAAGGGAAAAAAAATTACAACAGCAAATTTACTAAGCCATACGGCGGGTCTTTCTGTTGACGGTTTTATTGGTTATAATAAAAAAGATTCACTTCCCACAGTTATTCAAGTGCTGGATGGAGAAAGACCTGCAAACTCAGAACCCGTTCGTTCTAATTCGGAGCCCGGTTTAAAATTTCAATATTCTGGTGGCGGCACTACAATATCTCAACTAATCATTGAAGATTTATCTGGCGAACCTTATGATAAGTATATGTATAAAAATGTTCTTCAGCCAATTGGAATGACCGAAAGTTTTTTCACCCAACCCCCTCCTTCTGAAAAGCAAAATTTATTAGCTACAGGATATTATAATGATGGGAAAGAAGTAGATGGGGAATATAATTTATATACTGAGAAGGCCGCCGCAGGTTTATGGACAACACCTACTGATCTTGCTAAATATGTAATTGAAACGCAATTATCTTTACAAGGAAAATCAAACAAAGTGTTATCAGAAAAAATGACTCAATTAAGACTTACACCCTATATAGATAGTAGTGCTGCTTTGGGTTGTTTTATTGTAAATAAAAACGGTGCAAAATATTTTGAACATGGAGGAGGAAATATTGGTTTTATAAGCCAATATTTTGGAAGTATAGAAAATGGAAACGGTGTAGTTATTATGATTAATGATGACAGTAATTCAAATGGACGTCAACTACTTTGGGAAATAATTAATAGCGTTGCCTACACATATAACTGGCCAAACTTTTATACCCCCATTATAAAAAAAGAAATCATCGTTGATAAAAATAAGTTGGATGATTATGTGGGAACATATAAAATAAAAGACTTCTCTATTTTAGTAACAAAAAAAACAGATGGGCTTTGGTTAACAATGAGTGGGTCAACTTGCAAAATGCACTTTACTGATAATTCAAATTTTTTTATTTACGAATCAGTGGAAGGCAATTTTGATTTTTTATTAAATGACCAACATAAAATAACTACGCTTGTCATCAATAAAAAGTACAAAGCAAATAAAGTAGAATAAAATCAAAAAGCTCTTACAAAAAAACCCTTTAGTTTACGCTTAGGCGTTCTAAAATCTCGGCAAACTCATCATTGCTTTTAAATGTTAAGCTAAGGCTACCGCTACCATCTTTTTTGCGTTTTAAGGCAACAGGTGCATGGAACAGCTTGTTTAATTTTTCAATTATTTTTTTGTCCTCAAGTGTTACAATGGCAGGTGTTTTTGTTTTTGGTATATGTGTCTTCACTTTCTCACCACGAGCCAACATTTCAACATCGCGTACCGAAAGGTTTTCTTCAATTATTTTAGCAAATAAAGCTAATTGCAAATCTTCGTTTTCAATAGAAATTAATGCACGTGCATGACCCATGCTTATTTCTTTATCGCGGATGCCTTTTTGAATTTCGGCAGGTAGTTTAAGTAAACGTAAATAGTTAGTAATGGTTGAACGTTGTTTGGCAACTTTATCAGCCAACTGTTCTTGCGTTAGGTTACACTCATCAATTAAACGTTTGTAGCTTATGGCAACTTCAATGGCATCTAAATCTTCGCGCTGAATGTTTTCAACCAAGGCCATTTCAAGCACGGTTTGGTCGTTAGCAATACGGATGTAAACAGGCACCTCATCTAACCCAGCAATTTGCGATGCACGGAAACGACGCTCACCCGAAATTAACTGGTAATTATCGTAACCCATTTTACGAACCGTAATGGGTTGTATAATGCCGTGTTGTTTAATAGACTCTGCTAATTCATTAAGCGCATCAGTATCAAAATGTGTACGTGGCTGAAAAGGGTTTACCTCAATAGCCGATATTTTTATAAGGTTAACCGAACCTACTACCGGAGCAGATGTGCCAACTTTTTTTGTAGTAATGTCTGTTTTTGAGTTTTCTAATAATGCGCCTAAACCGCGCCCCAATGCTGATTTTTTCATCTCTCTTTATTTTTTACTGTACGTTGTAATTTGTATGCTGTATGATTTATTCTAATTCTTGTTCAGGTACATCTTCATCCATTTCCATAAAACGGGCATCGTTGCTAATTTTAGTTAGTCCGTTTTTTTGCAGAATCTCGCGCGCTAAGTTTAAATAATTTACCGAACCTTTACCCGCAGCATCGTACATAATAATGGTTTTGCCATAACTTGGTGCTTCGCCCAATTTGGTGTTACGGTGTATAACGGTGTTAAACACCATATCCTGAAAATGCGATTTTACTTCTTCAACCACCTGGTTAGAAAGACGCAAACGAATATCGTACATGGTTAATAAAACACCTTCTACTTCAAGGTCTTCGTTCATTTCTGTTTGAACTAATTTTATGGTGTGAAGTAATTTGCCCATGCCTTCCAATGCAAAATATTCGCACTGAACCGGAATAACAACCGAGTTTGCAGCCGTAAGCACATTAAGCGTAACCAAGCCAAGCGACGGCGAACAATCAATGATAATAAAATCATAGTCATCTTTTATTTTAGCCAGCATGCCTTTTAATTTCTGGTTGCGGTTAGGCTGGTCAACCAATTCAAGCTCCGCTCCTACCAAATCAATATCAGAAGGGATAAGAAACAAGTTAGGTGTATCGGTTTCTATAATGGCTTTTTTAATGTTGGCTTCATCCATTAAGCACTCGTAAATGCCAACTTTTACCGAACGTGGGTCGATGCCCACACCCGATGTAGAATTTGCCTGCGGGTCGGCATCTATTAAAAGTGTTTTATATTCGAGCACCGCTAAACTGGCTGCCAAGTTGATAGCCGTTGTAGTTTTACCTACTCCACCTTTTTGATTTGCTATTGCAATTACTTTTCCCATTTCTTGTTGTATAAATTTAGTTATCTGTAATCTTTTATCTGTTTATAGTTTCGCCTATTTTCATAAGCGTTAATTTTTTACCTGCATGGGCAAACTTTTTAACTGCCTCATCGTGGTTTATTTTTATGTCATCAAACGTGTCATAATGCATGCCGATAACATCTTTACAGTTAATAAACTCCGTTGCAATAATAGCATTATCAATGCCCATGGTATAATTATCGCCAACGGGTAAAAAGGCAAAATTTATATGACGATAATCGCCTATCAATTTCATATCGTAAGTAAGGGCTGTATCGCCTGCAAAGTAAAAATTGCCCTCACTGCTTTCAACCACAAAACCCATTGGATTTCCGCCATAACTGCCATCGGGCATAGAGCTTGAATGCTCTGCCTTTACACACTTTACGTTACCAAAATCAAACTTTGCTTTACCGCCGGTGTTCATTCTATGTATATTTTCAGCACCTTGCTTATTAAGCCATACGCAAACTTCGTGTGAGCCTATAATAGTAGCTCCTGTTCTTTTAGCAATAGCCACAGCATCAGCCACATGGTCGCCATGCCCATGCGACACTAAAATATAATCTGCTTTTATAGCATTTATATCTATGTTTTTTGCAAGCGGATTAGGTGTTATATAAGGGTCGAATAACAGGTTTTTGCCGTTAATAACAATGCCAAAACATGAGTGTCCGTAGTACGTAATGTCCATAGAAAACGTTAAAAATTAGTAGCCTTAAAATTAGAACTAATAAGTTAACGCCTATTTTATTTTTTGAACAAAAGAAGATGTGATGTTGATAATAAAGTGCGTTTTGTGAAAAAGTATTTGGGTTTACTCGTTCCAAATACGCCAGGCTTCATCTGCCTGAAAACACAACATGTTATAGCCGTTGCTAATTAAAGCACCCTGTGCTTTTGCTTTTTGCAGAAATAAAGTTTCAGCAGGGTTATAAGTTAAATCGTATGCCAAATGTTGTGGAGTAATGGCGTTATAAGGCAAAACAGGAAACTCATGTTCATTTGGGTGCATGCCAACAGGCGTAGTGTTTACAAGCAGTTTGCAGGCAGAAACGATATCTTCATTTAATTCTTCGTAGGTAAAACTATTGGGCAAGTCGGTATTTTTTTTACGTGTTACAAACCACACATCAATGTTTAATTTTTTAAGTACATAAGCTACTGCTTTTGCTGCACCACCTGTACCAAACACCAAAGCCTTGGTGTGGTTAACATCTAAAAAAGGGCGCAGACTTTGTTTAAAACCCAGCGCATCTGTATTGTAGCCTTTTAATTTACCATTAGTAATTTTAATGCAGTTAACCGCACCAATTTCTTTAGCTACCTCATCAACCTCATCTAAAAAATTAATAACGGTTTCTTTATGCGGAATAGTAACGCTTAAACCAATGAGGTTTTTATGCTCGTTAATTAAGCCCGGAAATTGGTTAACGTTTTCCATAGAGAAAACCGAAAAACTAAAATTACTAAGACCAAGCTTTTGAAATTTCTCATCAAAATACTTTTTAGAGAATGAGTGCGAAAGCGGGTAACCAATTAAACCAAGTTGTGGCATGTTTTTATACTAAAAGTTATTTTTGGTTCTGCAATAAAGGCATTGTTTCGTTTAGTCGTTTTACTTCGCGCTCTAAATCACCGGAATTAGCCATGCTATGTTTTTCTACCGTGTGCGATAGGAAACCACTTTTTAAATCGATGCAATAAATATTGCTTGTTAATGTATATGATAAAGACATAAACCCGGTAGATACAGCATCGGTAACGCGCATGCTAATCACCATAAATTTTTGCAGCTTATATTTATTTAGGATAGCAATAATTTCGGGGGCTAAAGAGGTTAAAGGCAAATAAGCCGTTTCAATTACTTCCGATTTTTTAGAGTGCTCTTTTACGGTTATTTTCATGCCTGTTATAAAATTATAAACGGCATTTTTTTCGGAAGGGGTTAATGTTGTTAAATCGAAATAGGTAAAAGGCGTTGCTAAATTGGTTTTAAAATAGTAACCGCATTGCTCGTACAAATAATCTGACTTAAAATCGGACCGAGAAACAAACGACGACCTACCTGAATAACTTATACCACTTAACACACAAGGTGTAAGCACGTTGTCGGACGAGGCAGTAACGCAAGTAAGTACATCTTTTTGTATATTGTTATACTTATTTAAAAATGGTTCGGCAGAATTAATGGTTACACCATTTAATGTGTTTGCCAGGCAATTTTTTACCCAGTTTACGGAGCTTTGTTTTAGTTTTTCCTGTAAGGCTATAAAATATTTTAAGGCATCTTTATTTGTTACAAATTCTAAGGTATCGGTTCGGGTAAGGTTGTTATCGGGCAGGTTTACAAATAATCTGTCTTTATCTGCCAGCGTTAAATATTCGTAATGGTAAAAAATAGTTTGAGTAACTTTTTGGTCAGCAGGTTTCAATTCTTTTTCGCTATTTACATAAACGGGTAATTTATTTTTTGGCACATATTTGGTGTAGGTGTTATATCGTCCGGTAATAAAAAAATCATCAGCTTCTAATGGCTTAACGGTTATATAGCGCCTAAGTGCTTCGTTTAGGTAAAATAAATAAAACTCATCGGTAGGGTTAAAAAGTAATTGCTTGTAACAAAGCTCTATACAATCTTCAAACTCCTGCTGTTGCAAAAGCAAATTAATACACTCATCAACCGCTTGCAATTTTATTTTATTAAACAGACTTTCATCTACCTGAAAATATTTTGCATTAATGGTATCGCTTCCGTTAGCATCTTTTTGCATCGTATTTATTCGCTCCTGTGTAGGTGGATGCGAACTGTAATAAATGCCTATACCAATACGGTAGTCTTTATCTCGTTTATTATTGTCTTCAATTATTTTATACCGCTTTAACACATTAACCCTTGCCAATAAATTGTAGTTTGCTTGTTTTGCAAGTTCGGCACCGGTGTTATCGGCATCACGCTCCATGTCCTTAAAACCTTCATACATATTAGATGTGCTGACACCTTTATATATACTACCACCTATGCCGCCCAGCATGTTACCTACTTTTCTATGGGTCTCATTTTTTAAGTACTCGTTAAATGTTTTATACAAATCTAAATGTATGTAATGCCCATACTCATGTCCCAATGTGCCTGCAATTTCAGCTTCGTTAAGTGCGTTGGCTAAAAAACCTACCGTTATATACGCTTGTCCAGTGCCGGTCATCATAGCATTTACATCGGCAGAGCGAATAATTTTAATGTTTATAGAATCGGGATTTGCACCGGGTATAACTTTATTAAAAACCTTGTTTAAATAATTTTGCGCGTAATCCCAATTTACATACACCTCTCCGTTTTCAAAATCGCTGCGCAAATCGGAGATTAAAGATTTTACAAAATAGTTACAATCTTCTACTTTAGAGAAAAGTGTATCGTATTTTTTGTGAAGTTGTTGTTTATATAATTGGTAATTAGGCCGGTTGTTTTTTTCGGCTACATTGGTACCAAAAGATAAAAAACCATGCTGATAATTAGTTTGCGAAAAAAATGTACGGCAACAAAAAACAAGAATTACGGTAAGCAGAAAAGCTTTTTTCATACAGAAATAATTAATGAGGGTAAGCTAAAAAATTATTTGCCGTCTCGCTCATCAACAATCTGGTCGGGCTTAAAGCTTTTGGTATCAAATACAAAAACAGCATCGGCAAGCACGGCGTTAGGTGTCATGCTTTTTATTTCGTAGGTCTGTGTACCACCGTCTTTCATCATCATTTTAATTTGCCCCACTTGCTTTTTCACTTTATCTACATATAACTTAATGATAGAAAACTTTTTCTTCTCCGGTTTTACCGACGGGTATAAATCAATTACGTGGTAGGTGTTTGCTCCAATTTTTTCTTCTTTTTCGTATTTGTATTTATAACCAGTTTCGTACATGGTAAAAATGTTGCTTGGGTTTAAACCTTCTTCGCTATTTGGTTCAAAGTTTTTTATGGTTACTTCTTGCGCATCTTTATTATGTGTCCAAACGGTTTTACCATCGCATACAATCGTGTTGCCCGGTATTTCTAATTTAAACTTAGTGCCTTTAACCTGTATTTTACCGGTTTGTTTATCGGTTTGCTTTTTATCTTTATTTAAAAGCACCAACTCATATTCAGCCGTAATTGTTTTGTACGATTTAGTTGTTTTGCTTAAATCATCTAAAATAGCTTTGGCTTTTGGGTCTTGATCTGCTGCAACGGGAGCTTGTCCAAAAGTAAAAGCTGACACTAAAAGTAAAAAAGAGAGAATTATTGTTGTTTGTTTTTTCATAATTAAAGTTTTCTATTAGATACTAAGCACGTTTATACTAAACAATTATACGGTTAATTTTTTATAACGTACTCGTTTAGGTTCTACATTGCCCAAACGTTTCTTTTTATTTTCCTCGTACTCGCTGTAACCACCTTCAAACCAATAAGCTGTGCTATCGCCTTCAAACGCTAAAATGTGTGTACACACACGGTCTAAAAACCATCTATCGTGACTAATAATTACGGCGCAACCAGCAAAATCATTTAAACCTTCTTCTAAGGCACGTAGGGTGTTTACATCTAAGTCGTTGGTTGGCTCATCTAATAATAACACGTTACCCTCTTCTTTTAAAGCAAGGGCTAAGTGTAAGCGGTTACGTTCTCCACCCGAAAGTACGGAGCATTTTTTACCTTGGTCGGACCCCGCAAAGTTAAAGCGAGATATGTAGGCGCGTGAGTTGATGGCTCTGCCACCTAATGTAATATTATCTAAACCTTCGCTAATAACATCGTACACAGTTTTGTTAGGGTCGATTGATTTGTGTGCCTGATCTACGTAAGAAATTTTAACCGTTGGTCCTACTTTAAAATCTCCGGCATTAGGAGTTTCTTGCCCCATTATCATACGGAACAAAGTTGTTTTACCTGCACCGTTTGGACCTATGATACCAACTATGCCCGCAGGTGGTAATTTAAAGGTTAGGTTTTCGTATAACAATCTGTCGCCAAATCCTTTTGAAATATTGGTAGCTTCGATAACCTCGTTACCTAAACGCGGACCATTAGGAATGAAGATTTCGAGTTTCTCTTCTTTCTCTTTCATGTCTTCGTTCATCATTTTATCGTAGTTATTTAAACGGGCTTTTTGTTTAACGCCACGTCCTTTAACTCCCTGACGAACCCAGTCTAACTCGCGCGCTAAAGTTTTTTGGCGTTTGCTTTCTGTTTTTTCTTCCTGACGTAAACGCTCTCCTTTTTGCTCTAACCAGCTGGTGTAATTTCCTTTCCACGGAATGCCTTCGCCACGGTCTAACTCCAATATCCAACCTGCTACGTTATCTAAAAAATATCTATCGTGGGTAACGGCAATAATGGTTCCTTTATATTGTTGCAAATGTTGTTCTAACCAATCAACGCTTTCAGCATCCAAGTGGTTGGTTGGCTCATCTAATAATAAAATATCGGGTTCTTGTAAAAGTAAACGACATAAAGCTACACGACGACGCTCACCGCCCGATAAAACTTTTACTTTGGTATCACTTTCAGGGCAACGCAAAGCATCCATTGCCTGCTCTAAACGGTTATCTAAATTCCATAAATCGTGTCTGTCAATCTCATCCTGTAATTGTGCCTGACGGTTAATTAATTTATCCATCTCCTCAGGCGTCATTTCTTCGGCAAACTTGTTGTTTACTACTTCGTATTCGTTAAGTATATCAACATATTTTTTAACGCCTTCGCGTACAATTTCTATACAAGTTTTGTTATCATCTAACTGCGGTTCTTGCTCCAACATACCGATAGAGTAACCGGGAGATTGGTGTATCTCGCCCAAGTAATCTTTATCCATGCCAGCCATAATGCGCAGCAAGGTAGATTTACCCGAGCCGTTTAAACCCAGCACACCAATTTTTGCACCGTAGTAAAACGAAATATAAATGTCTTTTAAAACTTGTTTTTGCGGCGGATGGATTTTACTCACATTCACCATGCTATATATTATTTGTCTTCCTTCTGTTGACATTTTGCGATGTTTATGTTAAAAATAAATTAAGAGGGCAAATATACAATTTGATGACGAAATTGTTACCTAATTAATGGTTTTCATTTATTTAACATTCCTTACATAAATTCATCTTCAAAAAACAGCAGTTCAGCTATAATAATGCGGCGGCATTTTAAGAAATTGTTACATTTGCGCCCAGAAATTTATGTTTAACTAAAACAAAAAAGTATGTCAGCACACACTGCCGCCTCTAAAGTAGTTCATGAGAGTATGTTTGATTCGGTTTTAGCTCGCTTAGATGCAGCTGTAAAAGCTATGAATCTGTCAGAAGAAGTTGCCCAAGTCCTTAGAAATCCACAAAAATTAGTGAAAGTAAGCCTACCCGTTATGATGGATAACGGTAAGGTTCAGATATTTGAAGGGTACCGTTGTGTACACTCTACGCATTTAGGTCCATCAAAAGGTGGTATCCGTTATGCAATGGATGTTAACCAAGACGAAGTTATGGCACTTGCTGCCTGGATGAGCTTTAAATGTGCTGTTGCCAACCTGCCTTATGGCGGTGGTAAAGGGGGGGTGAAATGCGACCCACGTAAAATGAGTGTTGGTGAGTTAGAGCGTGTTACACGTGCCTATGCAAAATCTATGCGCGATGTGTTTGGTGTTAATAAAGACATTCCGGCACCGGATATGGGTACAAGCGGACGCGAAATGGCTTGGATTTTAGATGAATTAAATAAAATACACGGAGAAGATGCGCCGGGTGTTATTACAGGTAAACCAATTGCGTTAGGTGGCTCATTAGGCAGAGATGCCGCTACCGGACGTGGTGTTATGGTTTCTACCCTTTGTGCTTTAAACAAAATGGGCTTAGACCCTAAAAAAGCTACGGCTGCCGTACAAGGTTTTGGTAACGTAGGCTCACATACTGCACGTTTATTGGCTGAAAAAGGCATTAAAATTTGTGCTATTGGTGACCACACAGCTACTTTTTATAACGAAAAAGGCATTGACATTCATGCTGCTTTAGAGTACGTAAAAACAAGCGGTGGTGTGTTAAAAGGTTTTAAAGGTGGTGTTGAAATTAAACCAAACGAATTATTAACCGCTAAGGTTGATGTGTTAGTGCCAGCAGCTTTACAAAACGTAATTACCGAAGAAATTGCACACCACATACACGCTAAACTAATAGTAGAAGGTGCAAACGGACCAACTACACCTGAAGCTGATGCTATTTTACAAGAAAAAAACATTATTGTTGTGCCGGATATTTTGGCTAACGGCGGTGGTGTTACGGTATCTTACTTTGAGTGGGTACAAAATAAAATGGGTTACTACTGGACAGAAAAAGAAGTTAACGAAAAACATGATTTAAGCATGGAAACTGCTTTTAACCATGTTTGGACAAACGCACACGAATATAAAACTACCATGCGTTTAGGTGCTTACATTACAGCACTTAAAAAAATTGAGCAAGGAGTTAAGTTAAAAGGGTTCTTTTAATAGATTTAATAGGGTTTATGTAAAAAAGTCGCCCGAAAAAGCGACTTTTTTGCTGAAAAGCCTCGTTTTTTAAACATTATATTGTTTTAAACAATTTGTTAAGATTTAGTTAATCATTTAATAAATTAGTAAATTTGTTATTATGCTGAATAACGTTTTTGAGTTAATTTTAATTCTTACGGCTTATATAATAGGGTCGCTTCCGTTTGCTGTGTGGGTGGGTAAATTGTTTTATGGCATTGATGTGCGCGAGTTTGGCAGCGGCAATGCAGGTGCTACCAATGTTTTTAGGGTTTTAGGCAAAAAAGCGGGCATTCCGGTTCTGTTATTAGATGTACTAAAAGGTGTTGGGGCGGTTGCCTTAGCCCATTTTAGTGATTTTACATCGCATACTACGCCACTTATCAATTACCAAATTGCCATTGGTATAGCGGCGGTGTTAGGTCATATTTTCCCTTTATTTGCAGGGTTTAGAGGCGGTAAAGGCGTTGCAACCCTATTAGGTGTTGGTATAGCCATTCAGCCTGTGGCTGCTTGTATGGTTTTAGGGGTGTTTTTAGTAATGCTATTTGCTTTCAGATACGTTTCTTTAGCATCTATGTCGGCAGGCTTATCATATCCGTTTGTAATACTGGTGGTTTTACACCACAGTCCGGTATCGTTAATTTTGTTTTCGCTTATGGTAGCAGCCTTGCTAATTATAACCCATAAAAAGAACATACAACGCTTGTTGAAGAAACAAGAACCTAAAATTAACCTTACACCGGCTAAGGTTAAGGCTAAATAAAACTACCTAACAATAACCAAGCGTTTATTTACAACACCAATAGCATTTATTAAACTAAGGTTATAAACTCCTTCGGCTAAATTGCTTGCATCAATATTAGTTTTACCGTTTATAGTTTGAGTTAAAACAAGTTTACCGTTTACATCAAATAGTTGCAGGGTTTGTTTATCGGTATACGTAGTTTCTATTATAAAGTTATTACTGGTTGGGTTAGGATAAATGTTTACTTGGTTGTTGTTTTCAAATTGATTTATGCTAAGAGTTGAATCACAACCACCAGAACCGCCACCTCCTGAATGATTAACATATATTACTCTATTATTTTGACTAAAACAATTTAAGGTGCCTCCAAATTCAGAAGGAGGAATAATTCCACCAACAGGGATTAACCCAAATGTACTGCCGATACCTTCGATTAACTGAACATAATTACTGCTTGGAGCATAAAAAGGTGAATTAATACTGATGTGATATTGTTTTCTATAGCTGGTTCCTACCAAAATTGAATCTATGGCAGAGACATAATTGCGCAGATTGTAATTGTTAATATAACTGGAAGGTAAAGTATCACCAACAGATAAATTAAAGTTATATAAAAGTGTATCAACAGAAGTTGATGAATTAGTGCGATAATATACCTTTTTATGAATAGAATCTTGTCTGATTGCTCCTACATATATATTGGAAAAATAACTGGTATCAAAAGGATATGTTGAACTACTATTATACCCACTGTTCAATATTTTTTTGTAGTGAAAAGATGAAATGATTGTATCTCCAGCCAAAAAATAAATTTCATTCGTTGTATAGTACGTTGACGTGTTATTATTTACAAACCATGAATATTGATTCCAAGCTACATTTGTATCAGGGAAAGGATAGTAAACATTGGTTTGTGCATTATTATTTAAGAAAGCAATTAAAGCAAAAAAAAGAAGTAAAAGTTTTTTCATTAGGTATATTTTAAACTAAGATACGAAACTCTCCATTAAAAAGTAAGCAACTTTTTAATGGAGAGTTCTAACAAAAATACGGTTACTTAAAAAAATAAAAACTATCTAACAATTACCAAGCGTTTATTTACAACACCATTAGCGTTTATTAAACTAAGGTTGTAAACCCCTTCGGTTAAATTGCTTGCATCAACATTGGTTTTACCATTTATGGTTTGGGTTAAAACAAGTTTACCGTTTACATCAACTAGTTGCAGGGTTTGTTTATCGGTATAAGTGGTTTCTATTGTAAAATTACTTTGTGTAGGGTTGGGGTAAATGTTTAGTTGCTCATTGTTATTAATAATTGGCTCTATACCAGTTGCATTGTTAAAAGTTATTTTGCGTATGCGGCTATTATTTGAATCGGCGAAGTAAAGATTGCCTGTTGCATCAACAGCTATTTCGTCGGGATAATCTAATTTAGCAGCAGTAGCTTGCCCTCCATCGCCACTAAAGCAATTTGGATAAATACATATTGTACCAACTCCATATCCATTTCCGGCAACGGTTGTTATAATGCCTGCCGTATTTATTTTGCGGATACGATTGTTATCCTGATCAGCAAAATATAAATTACCCGTAGCGTCAAAAGCTAAACCGGTAGGAAAATTTAAGTCGGCAGCTGTTGCAGGGCCATTATTACCGCTATAACCTCCTTGTCCGGTTCCTACACCAAATCCGGTTCCGGCTATTGTTGTTATAACACCGCCCGTATTTATTTTACGTATGCGAAAATTCTCCATCTCTGCTACATATAAATTACCCGCTTGGTCTACGGTTACACTACTTGGCGAATTTAATTGTGCAGCTGTGGCAGGGCCATTATCGCCACTAAACCCTACTGTTCCGTTTCCGGCAATAGTTGTTATTACACCTGATGCATTTACCATTCGTATAACATTATTAGCATTATCTGTTATGTATAAATTACCAACAGCATCTATAGTAACACTTCCGGGGTAATTTAATTCTGCATCAGTTGCTTGCCCACCATCTCCAGTATATCCCGCAAGTCCTGTGCCTGCAACGGTTGTAATTATACCGGCTGTATTTACTTTACGTATGCGTTGGTTATCTCCATCAACTATATATACATTGCCCAACATATCTGCAGATACTGCAACCGGAAAATTTAATTCTGCAGCAGTAGCAGCACCATTATCGCCACTAAAAGCTCCGGTTGGAGGATGCCCCGTGCTAAACCCTGTTCCGGCAAAAGTTGTTATAATGCCATCGGTAGTTACTTTTCTAACTCGGTTATTAAAAGAATCTGCTATATATAAATTACCTGCCTGATCAAAAGTTACTCCATCTATCAAACTTAATTCTGCGTCGGTAGCCTGACCTCCATCTCCCAATCCGTTTGTTCCTCCCCCGGCAACGGTTGTAATAATTTGAGCCTGTGTAGTTAAACAAAATGTAATAGCAATGGTTGTGATTATTTTTTTCATAAATGAGTGGTTTATCTCTTACTAATTAAATGTTACAATCACCTATACGCAGCATTTATACATAAGGTTGGGTTATTGGTAATTTTATTTTAAACCCTAAAAACATTATTTTGGTTTGGTTGTGGTTTATTAGGTTCATCTTTCAGGTTCTTAAAATAATCAATAACCTCTTGTCCGGCACGGAAAGCACTTTCTATTCTATCTTCTTTTTTAACGGGGTTTTCTTTTTCTTCTTCTAAGCGCCGTTTAACCCACGAGCAAATTGCGCCGTAATCAGATTTATAGTTAATGCCTTTAGCTAATTTGTAATCGTTTAGTTTATCATACATCCAATTACAATCTTCATCACTATATTGAGTTTCTAATTCATCTAATTCTTTAGAAAACAAATATACAAACTCTCTCACCCTAATTTTTTCAAGAGAGTGTGTGTTTATTTTATTTCCTTTTTTTTCATTTTCTATTATTTCATATTCTGTACTTTGGTTTACTTTACTTTGTGTAGTTACTTCGGGAGTTATGGGAGTTTCCTCTGTAATTATCTCGGTATCTTCCGGAATTAAATTAATTTCTTCGGGAATTAATTTATCGGCGTCTTTCCTTTTAGCATTTTTACAAATAAGCACATAACGCGTTTGTATAGATTTAGAAGTTAGCATGCCTCTCGCTAAAATATCCTTATCAAAAAGCCCTACCTCAGCGCAGTAGTTTACAATTTCCTTAACCAGGGTTTCTTCCACATCAAAATACTCGGTTACAATAAAAGCCGCATCCTCATTCCAATCAATAAAGAAACCTTTATCGCGGTAAATTTCGCAAAGCAGGTAATCGTAAACTGCCATGCCTGCTAAACCATGTTTATGTTTTAGGCGTTTTATTCTTGTGTCTTGGTAGCGGTCGGTATCTATATTAAAATATGCGAGTCCGCTTTTTGTTGGTCGTGCCATGTGTAATTGTTTTCACAAAAGTACCACGCACTATTTTTTTGAGATGTACTTTGCGGCAAGTATATGTGTACTATGCGGCAGGATTTTGCAAGCGCTATCATCTCTTTCAAACAGATTTCTCAGTCGTTCCTTCTTCGAAATGACAAAAACGAATTACTTTTTAGTAAGATGCCTAAACCTTGAATAAAGCGCCACGGCAGAAAAAACCAAGCCCGCAGTTAAGCCAAACCAAATGCCATAAATGCCCAGCTTTTGCGGAAAGCCTAAAAAATAAGCCAAAGGCAATGCAATAACCCAATAAGCAGTTAGGGCAATAACGGTTGGCATTTTTACATCGCTTAAGCCGCGCAACACACCCAAACCTGTAACCTGTATGCCATCAAAAAACTGAAACAAGGCGGCTACTAAAAGTAAACCCGATGAAACTTCTATAACTTCTTTATGCTTATTAAAAAAAGTGGGTAGTATTTCGTAAGACATTAAAAACACACCCGCAAAGCCAAGCATAATTAAACCTGCTAACACAAATGCGGCTGTGCCTGCTATTTTAATATTTTTCCAATCGTTAAGTCCTTTATAATTGGCAACCCTAATTGATGCCGCACCACTAATGCCGCTGGTAAACATATACGTAAAGGCTGCAATGCTAAGGGCAATGCCATGCGCATCTAACGTAATTTTACCAAGCCAACCAGCCATAATGCCTGCGCAGGCAAAAGCGGCTACTTCAAACGTAAATTGCAATGCCGGACCAATGCCAATAGACAACAATTTTTTTAATTGCAGGGCTGTAATTTTTTCTTGCAGAAAAGGCTGCACAATTTCTTTTAATTTTTTGTTATAAAAAATGTACAGCGCAAACGCAACTGCCATAAAAACCCTTGCCCAAAACGTTGCCCATGCCGCACCCATATAACCCAAACAAGGCAAACCAAACTTGCCATAAATAAGGCTGTAGTTTAAAATAATATTTATAATGTTTCCTATAATGCTTATGTACATAGATGCGCGGGTGTTGGTTAAACCCTCGGTGTACTGTTTCATGGTAAAAAACAAGGTTACCGGTACAAGCGAGAAAGATATAACTTCTATAAAAGGGCGGGCAAGTATAGCAACATCTTCGGGTTGGTTAAGCAGACTTAAATTAGCTGCAAAAATGCTGGCTAAACCAAATAGCACACTGCTAATTATAAAGTTAAGCAGCATGGAGTTTTTAAGCAACGATGCTTTTTGTTGTAACTGATTATTTACATGTGCACCTGCCACCAAAGGTGTTAAGCCCTGCGACATGCCTATACAGAAAACCATTAGCAGCGTAAACACATTGCCCGATAAAATGCCGGCTGCCTGTTCCTCTATGCCAATAAAGCCCAAAAAAATGTTATCGGACATGGAGGCTACTATATGCCCCACCTGACTAATAATAATTGGAATAGATAAAATGCCCGTTGCCTTAAGGTGCTGCTTAAATGTCAAAATTGTTTAGGATATAAAAGTTTCTTTAAACGTAATGCCATGTTGTTCTAACTCGTGCAACATAGGTTCGTAAATTTCTTTGTGGATAGGAATTTGCACACCGCTTAAATTAAATTTACCGGTTAAAAAATTCTTTACGCATACTGCCAAAGGCAAGCCAACGGTTTTAGCCATAGCAGTATGGTTTTGGTCGGTACCTGTTACCACTAACGATGAAATTATTTTTTTAGGCAGCTTAGGGTTTTTGCTGTTATCAATTTCAAACTGATGTTGCATAACTACCAAATCTTTATCGTTAGGTTTTAGCAACCATTTTTTCTCTAATAAATTTTGCAATAGTTGTGCCGGAGTGCCATTCAACATTTCAATCTTCACGTTATCAAAAAAGCCAAGCCATGCAATCATATCAATTGCTTCGGCATCAGCTTCTTTACCCATAAAATCTATCAGGTTTTGTTTTACAGAACTTGATTTATTAGGTAAAAACGATTGCAGCAACTGCGTGTATGTTTTTTTATTGGTGTCTTTTATGGTAAATGTATCATCGGTTAAACCCACTTTTACAAACACGTTCCATGCTTTGCAATAAGCAACCTGCCTAAGTGTACCGCGCAAAATAGTTTTTGCGGTATCTAATTTATAAGGATGTTGGTAGCTTAACGAATCACGATTTGCATAAGCATCGTACTTTGCACCATCTACATCAATTGTATCTATTTGGGTAAAAATACGGTTGTAGGGAATGTATTTTATTTCGCCGTTTTCCAAATACTGCGCCGTTGCTTGTCCTGCTACCACCACGTTACGCGGGTTCCACGAAAATTTATAGCCCCATGGGTTATCGTTACTCTCAGGTGCTACCAAACCACCGCAGTACGATTTAAACGAAGTAATTTCGCCACCCTGCGCCTGTATTTCATCAATTACTTTCATGGCCGATGCGTGGTCAATGCCCGGGTCTAAGCCACACTCGTTCAACAACAAAATATTTTTCTTTTTAGCTTCTTCATCAAAAGCCATCATTTCGGGCGATACATAACTGGCGGTTGCCACGTGCTTGCCGGCAAAAACACAATCTTTAATAACTGAAAGGTGCATAAAAGCAGGCAACATAGATACTACAAAATCAGCCTTTTTAATTTCGGTAAGGCGTTGCTCATTATTATCAACATCTAACTGAATTGCCAGTGCGTGCGGGTAACCAACGGTTTTGCTTTTTGCTAAATCTAAACTCATATCAGCCACAGTAACCTGCCAGTTGTTGGCAGCGGCATTTTCAAGTAAATAACCAATTAACGAAACCGTAGAGCGACCAGCGCCTATAACCAAAATTTTTTTCATGTTTACTAAATTACAGCTGCAAAAATAACCTAATTTTGACAAGATGTTTATCCGTATTTGTTTAGTTATCGGTTTTTGCGTAAGCGGCTTGTTAAAAGCGCAAAACAACCTGATTTTACTAACCGAAACCGGAGATTCGTTTTGGCTTTATGTAAACGAGCAAAAAATAAATGACAGTGCCCAAAGCATTGTAAAGGCAACCAAAATATGGGATGACTCTTGTATCATTAAAGTAGTTTATGCCGATAAAAAACTGACTGATTTTAGTGCCACAGCCTATTTTTTACAAAACAACAAAAGCTGCAAAAATTTAGAGTTTACGTATTCGGTTGAAAAAATAAAAGGGAAGAATGAATTGATATATGTATCTACCAATTTAATAGATACAAGCAATTTGCTAAAACAAGTAGCAGCCAGAGTGAGAGATTTTGCTTTTTTGCTGAAAAAAGAACAAGATGCTAAAAACAAATCAGCAGAAAACTACCCCGCTCCTACTCCATGCGCAAAAAACATAAGTGATTCGTTACTTGATGTACAGATAACACAATTAAAAAGTAATCATATAGAACGGTATCGCATAAAAGATGCTCAATGGGTTATCAGTAATAATTGCCTAAGCGTTGTACAAACCGAAAAAATTTTAGCTGCTTTTGATTATGATGATGCTAAATTAATTTTAGCCAAGTTTGGATATGATTACATAAGCGATAAAGAAAATTTTATGAACCTTTTAAATTCACTTACACACAAAACCGAAAGAGAACAATTTAAAACATTTTATAGCGATAAAACAACGAAAAAAAACAACCCATGAAAAACACATTCTCGTTTATAGCTGGTCTGTTTGGTACAACAGGCGTGGCATTAGGAGCTTTAGGAGCGCACGCCTTAAAACAAAAAATGCAGGAAGGCATTATAACCCTAGACCAACTAAACGCGTTTGATACCGCAACCAAATATCAATTAATGCATGCCATTGTATTATTTATTTTGGCTTACATAAACCGCGATAAAAAAATTAAACTTTATACCATCGCATCTTACTTAATGGTGTTTGGTGTGTTGTTTTTTAGTGGCTCTATTTACATGCTGGCAACACAAAACATAAGCGGCATACATGCAGGTTTTATATTTGGTCCCATAACCCCATTGGGTGGCTTATTACTTATAGCCGGGTGGGTTTGCATTACCATACAGGCTTTAAAACCAAATGAGTCGTAAAACACTTTTTGCCGATGTGTTACTGCCTCTGGCAGTTCCTAACTTGTACACATACCGTATTCCGTATGAGTTGAACGATGCTGCCATGCAGGGAGTTAGAGCCTTAGTGCCTTTCGGTAAAAACAAATTTTATACCGCACTAATTAAAAACGTACACGAAAACCCACCCGAAGGTTATCAGGCAAAATATGTAGAGGATATTTTAGACCCTCAGCCCATTGTAAACGAAACCCAATTTACTTTTTGGAACTGGATGAGTGCCTACTACTTGTGCAACACAGGCGAGGTTATGAATGCTGCATTGCCATCAGGTTTAAAATTAAGCAGCGAAACAAAACTGGTTGCCAATCCCGAAATTGATTTTGAAAAAGAAGACATAAAAGATTTAAGTGATAACGAATACATTTTACTGGAGGCTATACAGAAACGAAATATTTTATCGTTTACCGAAGCAGCAGAAGTTTTATCGGTAAAAAATCCGCAGGGCACTATAAAAAATTTATTGGCAAAAAAATATGTGTTGCTGTATGAAGAAGTAAAAGAAAGATACAAGCCCAAAATTATTGCCTACGTAAAGCTGAATGAAATTTACCAAACCGATGAAACAGCTTTACAGCAACTATTTACAAGCCTCGAAACCAAAGCCTTTAAGCAGTTAGAGGTTTTACTATTTTATTTAAAGGAAATTAAAAAAGACACTTCTGTAGAAAATCATTGGTTAAAACGCCATCACATACTTAAACATTTTGATGGGGCAGTTATTAATGCACTCATTAAAAAAAATATTTTTATACAAGAAGATTTTGAAACGGGTCGTTTTGAAAACAACAGCACTACGCAACTGCAAAAAGATTTATCGCCTGCGCAAAATAAGGCACTACAACAAATAGAAGAATCGTTTAAAACGCACCAAACCTGTTTGCTGCATGGCATTACGGGCAGCGGTAAAACAGAGATTTATTGCTCGCTGATAGAAAAAACCATTGCAGAAGGCAAGCAGGTTTTATATCTGTTACCCGAAATTGCTTTAACTACACAATTAGTAACTCGCATAAAAAGATATTTTGGCGATAAGGCGGGTGTTTATCATTCTCGTTTTTCGGAGAATGAGCGGGTAGAAATCTGGAACTCGGTTTTGCAGCAAGAGCAAAAAAACATTTCGTTCAATAAACAAAATCATCAAATAATTTTAGGCGCAAGGAGTGCCTTGTTTCTTCCCTTCAACAACATCGGCTTAATTATTATTGATGAAGAGCACGATAGTTCTTACAAACAGCAAGACCCTGCCCCACGCTACCACGCGCGTGATGCCGCGCTTTATTTAGCATCGTTACACAAGGCAAAAGTTTTATTAGGCACAGCCACGCCCAGTATAGAGAGTTATTACAATGCATCGCAAAACAAATATGGTTTGGTTGAACTGAATGAACGTTTTGGTGGTTCATCCTTACCGGTTATTGATGTGATTGATGTGCGAGTAGATGGTAAAAAAACTGATGAAGTAATTTCTCCGCCCCTATTTGCTGAAATGACATTAGCACTTGCAAAAAAAGAGCAGATTATTCTCTTTCAAAACCGACGAGGCTTTGCACCATATACCGAATGTTTTACCTGTGGTCATATTCCATGCTGCGTACAATGCGATGTATCGCTTATCTATCACAAAGCCACACAAAAATTAACTTGTCATTATTGTGGTTACACTACCGTACCGCCAACAACTTGCGTAGCTTGTGGTAACAGCGATTTGCGTTACCGTGGTTTTGGTACACAAAAAATTGAAGAAGAAGTTGAAATACTTTTGCCCGAAGCAAAAATAAAACGGATGGATGTAGATTCTACCCGAAGCAAACATGCCTACAAACAAATTATTGATGAGTTTGATGCGGGCGATATAGATATACTTACCGGCACACAAATGCTTACCAAAGGTTTGGATTTTGATAATGTAGGTTTGGTTGGCGTGTTGCAAGCCGATCATCTTTTAAGTTATCCCGATTTTCGTTCGCACGAACGGGCGTTCCAATTAATTACCCAAGTAAGTGGCAGGGCAGGCAGAAAACACTCTAACGGAAAAGTTTTTATACAAACCACGCAACCTCAGCATCAGGTAATTAATTGGGTTATAAATAGCGATTACAAGCAAATGTATAACACCTTGCTTGCCGAACGCCAAGAGTTTTTATATCCACCCTTCACCCGTTTGTTTAGTTTTTTATTTGTATTTAAGGATACTGATACAGTTAACTACGCAGCCGAATGGTTTGGGGTTGAATTACGCAAGGTGTTCGAACAACGTGTTTTGGGCCCGCAATTCCCTATTGTTAGCCGCATAAAAAACGAGTACCACAAACAAATACTTTTAAAGGTTGAACGCGATTATTCATCCAACCAAGTCAGGCAACATTTAAATAAAATAATTGCAGCTTTTAAAACAGATAAACTGTTGGCAAAAGTAAAACTGAAAATTGATGTAGATTGCTATTAAAACAGAAACTACCTGTCTTTAGCGTTTGATGAAGCAGGACCACTGCCCTTAGCATTGCCATCGGCAAACTCTCTGCGCTGTTTAAATAACGAGTTACGCAGGTTTGTCCATTTTAAACTAAGCTCAAAAGCACCTAGGCCGCGGTTAGCCAACTTGTAGTTAGATACGGTTTGGTCGTATGAAAAACCAAACATAAAGCTTTTAACTTCTAACATAAACTGTGGTATAATAGCATCGCCCGCACGGTAGTATAAACCAATATGCAAAGCTGTTTCGTTTTTCAAGCCTGTTGTTTTCGATTCGTCTTTAAAGCGGTAGCGTATAAAAGTACCCAAGTTTAATTGCTGAGATGTTCCCTGTACCATATAAATAACGCTTGGCATTATACTAACCGGAGATTCTTTTATATCAAAACGTGCCTGCGAACTAAAAACCCATCTTCTGGCAATAATCTGAGGGTCGTTAGTAGCAAATATTAGTTTCGGCGCATTTAAGTGGTAACCTGCAACACCAAAACGTAAATGAAAACGCTTGTTGTGTGTAAACTGCTGTGTTATTTTATCAATGTCTAAGTTTACACCCGACGATAAATCGAACCAGGTAAAATTAGTTCTGTTAATAAAGTTTTCGTTATTGGGGATAGATGAGTTAAACTGAGAACCATCGTACTGTACTCCCCACGAGTAATTGGGGTTATTAGTTGATGTTTGCCCTATACCTGCACCAATTGCCCCACTTAACTTAGCCGATTTAGTAATGTTAAGTACAACATTAGTCATAAAATCAGCATTCAATGTTTTCCAGCTGGTGTTTCCGGTCGATGCTTTATCCTGATAAATATATCCGCCAAAACCTACAAATGCATTGCGCGATTTTTTTATACCCGCATTAGCATCAAAGGCAGCCATAATAGTTTGGTAGGGTGCGCCACCTGCACTCCATTGTGTACGGTAGTTTAATGTAGCACGCGAGTAACCATCAAAAAAACCTGCATTTGCCGGATTAATTAATAACTCCGATTGATTTAATTGTGAAAAGTGCACATCCTGCCCAATCAAACTAATCGAGTAAAGAAAAAATAGTTTAAAAATTATTTTACGAGTGTACATAGTTTATCTTAGTAATGTAAAACTGCCTTTTTTGATATACGTTTTTCCATCTATTACAATATCGTATCGGTAAGCGTAAACACCAACGGCTGCCGGCGAGCCATTAAAGTTTCCGTCCCAACCTTGCGTTTTATCTTGCGAACTAAAAAGGTTTTGCCCCCAACGGTTATATACTTCAAAACTGTAACTGCTTGCATTAGCTGTACCATATACATTTAATATATCATCGGTGCCATCTCCGTTAGGCGAAAAAGCAGTTGGTAACATAGGTGTACCGGTAGTTTGGTAAGCAGGTTTTAATTTAAAGTAAGCTGTCATACAATGTTTAGAATCTTTACTTACATAAAACGTTACACTATCGCTTGTGGTGGATGGACTGAGGCTATAATCAGATGTCCAATGGTCGAATACGTAATTAGAATCGGCTACGGCTACAGCCATATAAGTTACACTATCTAAATATTTATTATTCCAAGGGAAGGTTTTTAAGGTTAACGAGTTAAATCTTATATAGCCCGGAATAGTGGTAGCATCTCTTGGTTCAACATCTAAACACAAATTATAAGGTCCGTCAAATTGGTGAAAACAACTGCTTGCACTAATGCCTTGTACCGCCGATGTGCAACGCTCCGTAATAAAGGTTTGCATAGAGTCTACCATGGCAGTCCAAAACTTAACCGAATCGCAACCGGCACAAGTTGTACCTGGGTTTACGTTAAACCAAACCTGACTCTTCATATCTGCTTTTAATAAAGAGCTTACATAGGTTAAGTGCTGAACCAATGTATCGCACGAATAGGAGGTGTTTATTAAATCCTGGTATCTGGAAAGGAAGCTGGATAAAAAGGTGTCGTTCGACATTAGTTTATAAAACAACGGAATTAAAGGGTAGTTAGGCAATGCCGCAGGTCCAAAAGCATCTACGTAATCGCAAGGAGAACTTGTTTGTGTGTTATCGCTAATGTTGGTGTAGTTGTTACCAAACTGCCAGGTAAGGTCGGTGTTACTTAAACCAAAACGCCATTTATGCAATCCATGGTCGCTGGTATCAGCTTTAATTCCTTTCCACCAAAGTGCCTGACGTTTTACAAAATCGGTGTTTACACTAAACATGTTATAGAAATTATATTCTATAAACGATTGCATGTCCATAGAATCTGTAATGGCTAAATAGGTGTTTGGGTCGCGCACATTAAGCGTACTATTCATTACCCAATTATAAAAAGCACTCCAATGGCTTAGCTTACCCGAAAGTGCTGTTATTTGAGGATTAGTAGTAGTAGGAATTAAATCGTTAGCAATAATGTCGGATTGAGCGCTCTGATAATAATAATTTATATACGTAGAATCTATAGGCTCTTTAATATAGTAAATGCCTCGGTTCATTCCGTTTATAAACATATAAGTAGGTACATAGTGCGACGATTCAAAATCTAACTTATGGCGCAGGGTTAATGTATGATTAAAAAAATCGCGTAAGTGGGTAGCGCCATGTCGAGTACCGTTTCCGGCACCTCCTTTTAAAAAATTATCTTCAGAACCCGAACGGAACACTATTTCCGGAAAATCAGCACGAGAAGTTAAACCTAATAATGGGTCGGTATAAAAACCATATTTGTTGGTGTAGTTGTAGCCATACTCATCTTCCGACCTAAATAAAAATTGCCATTGTGCATGTATAGACGTTGGACCTAATCTGTTTAAAAAATCTATTTTTTTAACCAGCCCTTGTCCTTGGTTTTTAAACAATTCTTTATTGCTATGGCTTTTGTTATCAAGATAGCTGTATATAGTGGTAACTGTATCTTTAGATTTTGTAATGAATAATGAGGTTGTATCCATACAGCTACAAATAACTGCCATGTGATAAACCGAATCAATTACGTAACCACCATAAGCCTCAAAACTATCTAAATATTTTGGAGGAGTTGATTGGTCATGATTTACAGCCCTAACAACTACACCTGTTAGTATAGGGGTTGGCGATGGTGCTGCTGGTCCCCAATAGGGTACACTAAAACTAGTACCTGTATTAGGTCCTGCATCTACAATGTTACCCGTAAGGGTAGCTCCAACTGAGAAAGTTAGCGGCGTACTACAATCCGTGGTGGCAAATATCTCTAAACTATCTTTATGAGCAGCAATAGCCTGAGCAGGAGTTGTATACGAAGTATCTTTTATGGTAAAGTTTGAAAGAGCTCCTACCGAATAATAACCCGGCTTAATCATCAGCTTAGGCGTAGGTGCATAATCTCTATACCAATTTCTAACTGTAGTTGACGTGATAGGATATGGGTTTCTTGGGTTTTTTTTACCCGGACTACACTTTTTATATAAGCTCCATAAAACCGAACCTTGATTAAAAGCGGTATCGGTTATACCATGGTAGGGTACATAATAGGCTGCACTATCACTATTTGGTTTACCCCAAGAGTGGTCGGGTTGTAAGCGTTTTATTTGTACCGAATCGGTTGGTTTAGTACCACCTATTTTAGTAAGATATAGCCAAGGACCAGGGGTTTGACTTTGATTTAATTGAAAATTGGCGTGTATGTCTATTTTAGTTGACCCCGCATTAATCCCCGCCGGATTTGCAATTAATATATTGTGCGTACATAAATAAATAACTTGTACAGCAAAACTATCAAGTAAAACACTGCCACCGGTCGAATCCAACTGTATTTGATACAAATTTAGGTTTTGTCTGTCGTTACTTAGATACCAGCCACTAAGTGTTTGAGGTAAATTCGATGTGTTAATTATTTCAACCCAATCGGGGCTGCTTTCAACACCGGTACCACGTGGGTCTATAACCGCCCCAACGTTAGCACAACTATATTCGTTAAATTTAAACTGAGAAAAACCAAGTGTACTAACCACCACAAATAGTAGCGATAACAAATATTTTAACTTCATAGGTTTAATTAATCTTAACAAACTGCCCAAATATAGTAATAATAATAAATAAGTAACGTTTTTAACAAGTATTTTTGCAACACCCTAATTATGAAAAAAAGTATTATAACCTACAACGTAAATGGCGTTAGAGCCGCCCTTAACAAAGGACTCATACAATGGCTTAAAGCCGCAAACCCCGATGTGCTTTGTCTGCAAGAAATTAAAGCAGAAAAAGAACAAGTAGATGTTGCCTTGTTTGAGGCATTAGGCTACAAGCACCACTATTGGTACTCGGCACAAAAAAAGGGTTACAGCGGTGTTGCCATTTTAAGCAAAACAAAACCTGATAATATTGTTTACGGTTGCGGCATAAAAGCCTACGACGATGAAGCCCGCATTTTACGTGCCGATTTTGGAGACGTATCGGTTATTAGCGCTTACCACCCAAGTGGCAGTAGTGGCGACGACCGACAGGCATTTAAAATGAAATGGCTTGATGATTTTTTAAAATATACCGCCAAGCTGAGGAAAGAACGCCCAAAACTTATTATTTGCGGCGATTATAATATTTGCCATAAACCCATTGATATACATAACCCAAAAAGTAATGCCAACACATCAGGCTTTTTACCTGAGGAACGTGAGTGGTTCGATAAATTTGTAGCATCGGGCTTTGTTGATGGGTTCAGGCATTTTAATCAAGAACCACATCAATATAGTTGGTGGAGTTATCGCGCAAATTCAAGAGCTAAAAACTTGGGCTGGCGTATAGATTATAACATGGTAACCGATAATTTACAAGCCAACTTAAAACGCTCTATTATTTTGCCCGATGCTTTGCACAGCGACCATTGCCCTGTTCTGTTAGAAATTGATTTTTAAAAATAATTACAAAATGAGCAACATTCCTTTTCAAAACATAGATTGGTCTGCCATAGAAAAAGTAGAACATAAAGGCGAAACCGGAACCTCATTTTGGCAAACCATTCAGTTAGGCGGTTTGCGAATTAGAATAGTGGAATATACCAAAGGCTACCTTGCCGACCATTGGTGCCAAAAAGGACACATAGTATATTGTTTAGAAGGAGCTTTTTTAAGCGAGTTGAAATCAGGCGAACCTGTTCTACTTAAAAAAGGAATGAGTTATGTAGTATCTGATGAGTTAAGCTCGCATCGTTCGTTTTCGGAAAACGGAGCAACTTTACTTATTGTTGATGGAGATTTTTTAAAGAAACAATAATGAATACAAAACAAGCTTACGATAGTTGGGCGGCACAGTACGATACCAATAATAACAAAACACGCGACCTTGAAGCCCTGGCTTTACGCGCAACTTTAGCAACTATTAATTTTGATGTTTGTTTAGAAATTGGTTGCGGTACCGGAAAAAATACGGAGTGGTTTATTACAAAGGCAAAACAAATTACCGCCGTTGACCTTTCTACTGAAATGCTTGCTAAAGCAAAAACCAAAATAATTTCTGATAAAGTTCAATTTATTCAGGCTGATATAACGAAGGCTTGGGATTTTATAGATAAGAAATATAATTTGGTAAGTTTTAGCTTGGTACTTGAACACATTGAAAATCTTGAACCAATTTTTAACCAAGTATCAAAAGCATTGGTTACAGGCGGTTATGTTTATGTGGGTGAGTTACACCCTTTTAAACAATACACAGGCACTAAAGCCCGATTTGATACCGAAGAAGGAACACAAGTTGTAAGTTGCTTTAATCATCATATTTCTGATTTTACAAGTGCTGCAAAAAAACACGGACTTGAAGTTGAAAATATTGTTGAGTATTTTGATGATAATGATAGAACAACTATACCAAGAATTTTGGCTTTACTTTTAAAGAAAACCTAAAGCACTTACCATGAACGACGATAAAACTCCACGAGAGATTTTAAGTAAGTTTTATGCAGATAATAATTTAGATGCTGATGGCGGACAAAACAGCTCCAGTGTAAAAATTGAAATAACACCCAAGTTCCATTTCTACTTTCCAAATTTTGATGCCAGACGAAAAGCTGTTATTAAGCACGACATACACCACCTGCTTACCGAATACGAAACTACCGTAGCCGGCGAAAGCGAAATAAGTGCATGGGAAGTTGCATCGGGTTGTAAAAGTTATTGGGCTGCTTTTTTAATTGATGTAAGCGGAGCCATGCTGGGAATTTTATTTAATTTTTTGGGTGTGCTAAAAGCTTTTGCCCGAGGCAGAAGAACCAAAAATTTATACTACGACAAGTTTACTACTGAACAAGCACTCGATATGAAAATAAGCGGCTTGCGTGCAGCGTTTGATTTAGATAAACACCCAAAAGATACCAAGCCAAACTTTGTAGATTTTATTTTATTTATGCTGTTTGTTTTTTTTGGTGCTATATATGGAATTTGTTTATGGATTTTCCTTCCATTTATAGTTTTCTATACTATCTACGTAAAAACAAAACCTACTTCCAAATATTAGCTTCGGTTAATTTTATTTTCGATTTAAAAAAGAAACGCGAACTTTCTTCAAACGATTTGGTATAATCGCTCATATAAAAACGATGCTTGTTATTTTTTTTAGGCGATAATAATTTTAATCCTTTCAACACTTCCTGCACTTTTTTAGCGGCAGCTTCTGCGGGGTCAAAAATTTTTATTTTGCCTTTGTAAAATTCTTCTACTTCAGGTTTTATAAGCGGGTAATGCGTACAGGCTAAAATAAGCGAATCTATTTTCTTCAATTTTGGGCGCGATAAGTAATCGTGTATAATGGTGCGCGAAGTTTTATTATTAAAAAAACCTTCTTCAATCATCGATACTAAAAGTGGTGCAGCTAAAGAAGATACTTCTAAACTCTTATTTGTATGTTTTAATTTTTTGGCATACACATCACTTTTAACGGTGCCCTTGGTAGCAATTACCCCAATGTGTTTTATTTTTTTGTTTAACGCTATTTCATCTACTATGGGGTTAACCACATCAATAACCTGTACTTTATTTCCTACAAAATCTTTTACGGTTTCATAAGCTAAGGCTGATGCCGTGTTGCAGGCAATTACAATTATTTTACAATTTTGCTCTAACAAAAATTGCGCAATGCGTATAGAATAATATTTAATGCTGTCGGGCGATTTATCGCCATAAGGCAAATGGGCAGTATCGCCAAAATAAATCAGTTGCTCATTGGGCAACACTTTTGCAATAGCGTTGGCAACGGTTAAACCACCTATACCCGAATCGAAAATACCGATGGGCTGACTTGCGTTTAATTTTTTTGTTGGCATATTTTATTTTTTTGCTACCTGTATAAATCAACCACAACTAATTGGTTAGATTTTATGGTAAATGGTTTTTCAATAGTGTAAATAGATTGCTTTAGCGATTTTTGGCGATAGGTTACCCTGTAATTGCCGGGTTGCAAATTAAAATCTTGTTTTATTTTATTGTTTTGCAAATTACAAACCCAAATCAACTCGCCTTTTTTTGTTTCCTGCAAAATACAACCATCACCACCTTCGGGTAGAGTTAATTTAATTTGTCCGGCATCTTCAACATCTACACTTTTAGCAGTGCTTTGTAACACATTTAAATTATACAAATAAGTACGCGGCAAGGTTAAAATTTCTACATCATACTCGCCCACAATAAATTTTTCGTTGCTGTTAAAATCAAGCACATGCAATGTTTTCATACTACCTGCTTGTCTTATAACACATTTTACTTTATCGTTATTATTGTAAATGCCCACGCCTCTTTTTATGGTTAAAGTGCCTTGTGGCGCATCAATGGGTATAATGTTATGTGTGCCAATGTTTAGTTTAACGTGTTCTATTTGCTTCGGTGGAATGGTGTTTGCAATAATGGTATACTGTTTGTTTTCATTCATCGGTATCGTATCGGGATTGTTTTTTGCATTAATACTGTGTACGTAATTATACATTACATCGCCCGTTTTTTCATTATAAAAAGTCATGTTTACATTTGTCTCAATTGGTTTCGATGATACATCCAATAAATTAATCTGCGCTGTTGTTCTATTTAAAGTTTGCGAAGTAACATAATCTAACGTTTTTGAAAATGCGCCGGCATCTTCGTAACTAAAATAATTTCCTACACAATCAAAAGCCTTTGCCTGCTCAATAGTTAAACCAATGCCTATAATGCAAGGTTTTAAAATAATGCCTTTTTCTTCTAAAGCAATTTTTGCTTTACATGGGTCGCCCCCGCACTCTTCAATTCCATCAGTAATTAAAATAATGGTGTTTATTGCTTTGGTATCGGGGAAATCGTTTGCCGATTGCGTAAGCGAATGCTCAATGGGTGTTATGCCTGTTGGTTGCACCGCCTTTACCAAATCTTTAATTTTTTGAATGTTGTTTTTACCAAACGGAACCATCAAGCGACTATCGTTGCAATCTCCGGGAGGATACTTTACCGTGTTGCCATACATGCGTAAAGCAAACTCGTAATTTTTTAAATGGTTAAGGCTATCAATAAATTTATAGAAAAGTTCTTTTGCTTTTTCTATACGAGGTTTGCCATCGTATAGGGTCTTCATACTGTTTGATGCATCAAATACAAAAAGCACGCGTGTTGTTTGCGCCAACGATTTATTAGCTAAAAAGAAAAATACAACAAGAGTTAGTATATATATAAATCGTTTCATGTTTCTGTTAATGACTGCTAACTACTTTTTCGTCAAAATTAATGCCTTGTTGTTTTAAAACAGCTTTTACTTTAAATCCAAAATACGCCAAGTAAATAAAGCCCAACAAAGGTACGATATAAGAGAAATGAATGCCTACTTTAACCCCAAAATCACCTGTTTTTATAACTGTATCAGATAATAATCCTTGCAAGGGCGGAATAATGGCGCCGCCCAAAATCATCATAACTAATAACGATGAAGCCTGATTGGTGTACTTGCCCAAACCCGCCAGTGCCAGCGAAAATATACAAGGCCACATTACTGAACAAAATAAACCACCACTAATAAATAAATACGTGGCTATGTATCCATTTGTAAACATGCCTGCCAGCATTAGCAAAGCCCCTACCCCACCAAATAGCAACATGGTACGTGCAGGTTTTTCTTGTGCCATGTAAAAGCCTAAAATTATTAAAACGATACAAGGAAAATAAAATAACAAATCATCTATTTTTTCGGGCACACCTAAAGCAGAAAACTTAATGTAGTTAACCAACAGAATAACTGCATATGCCAATAAAGGAAGAATGGCTGTGAGAATTTTTTTAACACGGTCGGATAAATTAAATGCTGATATTGCCCCTGTCCAACGCCCAATCATTAAACTACCCCAGTATAAGGATATAAAATGTACTGTTTGACTGGCAGGTAAACCCAACATATCCGGGCTTTCAAGCAAAGCTGGCATATTACTTTGTATGGTAACCTCTACACCCACGTAAACAAAAATGGCAATCATGCCTAAACGCACTTGCTTAAAAGAAAATGCGCCTAAATTGTTTTCTATTTTTTCGGTGTTAGTTACCGGTGGCAGTTTAGATAAACCTACCAACAAAGCGGCTAACACAAATGCAACGGCTAAAATTATGTAGGGCATCTTTACGCTCGATAAATCGCTCAAGGTGTTTGTACTGCTAATGCCACCAAAAATAGCATAGCTAATTAGTAGCGGACCAATAGTAGTACCAAATGAATTAATGCTGCCGCCTGCCGTAATTCTATGGGCACCGGTTTCGGGGCTACCCATAACCATTACATAAGGGTTAACTACTATTTGCTGCAAGGTAAAACCAATGGCAACAATAAATAAAGAAGTCAACATTAATGGATATGATTGCATGCTTGCCGCAGGTATAAAACCTAAAGAACCAATGGCAGAAATTAGCAAGCCACCTACCAAACCAGTTTTGTAGCCAATTTTGTTTAGCAAATCACCTCTAAACCTCGAGTAGAAAAAATAAATAAGCGAGCCTAAAAAATAAGCCGCATAAAAAGCCATATCAATTAACTGCGATTGAAATTGCGTTAACTTAAAGTGCGCTTTAAACGTACCAATTAGTACAGTGTTAGAGGCTGCCACAAATCCCCAAAAGAAAAATATACTATATAGCACCCATAACGAGGATGTTTTTTTTTCAGCTACGTTCATGTGCTAAAATTATTTTTTTAGCGCCTTATTGCATCACACTCCTTAATAAGTTTTAAGACCTGCTTTGTTGAAACGAAGGCACTCTTTCTAAAAAATTAGACGATATTTTTTGCTCCCCGTTATTTTACCGTTAATTTGGCAGTCTATTAAATTACTATAAGTGAAAGAAGACAACCACATATTTGGCATACATGCCGTTATTGAAGCCATAAAAGCCGGTAAAGAAATTGATAAAATTCTTATTCAGCGCGGTTTAGCCGGACAATTATTTAACGACTTGAGAAAAGTTTTGCAAGGCACTGAGATACCCTACCAAATGGTTCCGCCCGAAAAGATAAACCGTATCACTAAAAAAAACCATCAGGGTGTTATTGCCTTTGTGTGCGAGATAGAATATTTTAAAGCAGAGGATATTTTACACAAAGTTTTTTCGGAAGGAAAAACACCTTTGGTTTTAGTGTTAGATAAAATTACCGATGTACGTAATTTTGGTGCCATTGCCCGCACGGCAGAATGCTCAGGGGTTGATATGATTATTGTACCTCAACGAGGTTCGGCACAGCTAAATGGCGATGCTGTAAAAACGTCGGCAGGTGCGCTTCATCGTATACCAGTTTGTAGGGAGTATAATTTAAAAGATACCATTACGTTTTTAAAAGAAAGCGGTTTGCAAATAATTGCTTGTCACGAAAAAACCGAAAAGCTTATTTACGATGTTGATTTTAAAATACCAACAGCCATTGTAATGGGCTCAGAAGATTTAGGCATTTCGGGCGAGTACTTACGTTTATGCACCGATGCGGTAAAAATACCCATGACGGGCAAAATAGCCTCTCTAAATGTATCGGTTGCTACAGGCGTTGTGTTGTACGAAGTAATCAGACAAAGGCTTTAAGCCGCTTTCTTTTTAGCAGCTTGTACTTTTCTCATTATCTCCATTTGCTGTTCGCGCACTTTTTTATCGTGCTTTGCCTTAAAAACCAAAAAGGCTGTAACTGCGCCTATAAATAAAACTGCAATGCCTATTTCTGCAATTAAAGCTGTTTGTTGAGCATCAGCAGCCTCTTCAGCAGCTGTCTTTACATGCTCTTGAGCAAAGGTAGCAAGTGGTGTTATCAACACTAATAATAACATAGCAACTTGCTTGTTTTTTATTGAATTAATAATTTTTTCCATGACTTTAGTATTTAATCAGATTTCGTATTATATAGCAAAATTAAACCTTTTTATCGGGATATATAGTTAATTTATCGAAAATAATTAACAATTGGTTTTTAATAAAAATTACGTATATTTGCAGTCGAAATATATAAAAAGTGAGAGGGGGCTAGTAAGTCCCCTCTTTGTTTAGAGATGATTAGCGAACAAACCATACAAAAATTAGTAGAAGAAAAAATTAAGGGAACCCCTGTGTTTTTAGTACAAGCAAAGGTAAAACCTGCCAATAAAATTGAGGTTTTTGTTGATGAGCCCAACCACATTTCTATTGAAAAATGTATAGAAATTAGTAAGCATATTGAGGCAAACTTAAATCGTGATGATGAAGATTTTGAACTTATAGTTTCTTCACCCGGCATTGATGAGGCTTTTACCGTGCTTCCGCAATATCAAAAGTACATAGGCAAACAGGTAGCAGTTATAAAAAAAGATGGCATAAAAGTTATTGGTGCATTGGCAAATGCCGATGAAACAAACATTACCATTGAAACAAAAACCAGAGAACGTAAACAAATAGGCAAGGGCAAACAAACAGTTATAGAAAACATAACGATAGCTTTAGATACAATAAAAGAAACCAAGTTAATTTTACCATTTTAATCATAAAAAAAAGTAACCATGCACAGTGTTAATTTAATCGAGTCGTTTTCCGATTTTAAGGAAATAAAAAACATCGACAAGGCAACCTTAATGAGCATTATTGATGACGTGTTTCGTAGCATGATCATTAAAAAATACGGTACCGATAAAAACTTCGATATCATTGTAAACCCCGATAAAGGTGATGTGGAAATGTATAAAAACCGCACCATAGTTGATAACGATTTTGCTGAAGACAGCTTTGAGTATGATGAAAACAAACACATTAGCTTAGCTGATGCGCATAAAATTGATGACAGTTTTGAAATTGGCGAAGAGGTTACAGAACCTGTAAGCATGGAAGAGTTTGGTCGTCGTTCTGTATTATCATTACGCCAAAACTTAGTACAAAAAGTATTAGAACTTGAGAAAAACGAAATTTATAACAAATATAAAGAGCGTGTTGGCGAAGTAATTACTGCCGAAGTTTACCAAGTTTGGAAAAAAGAAATTATGATGGTTGATGATGAAGGCAATGAATTAATCCTTCCTCGCACCGAACAAATCCCTACCGATTTCTTTAAAAAAGGAGATACTGTAAAAGCAGTAGTTTTAAAAGTTGACATGAAAAATGCAACACCTGTTATTTTACTATCTCGTACATCGCCTGTGTTCTTAGAGCGTTTGTTTGAAACTGAGGTTCCTGAAATTGCAGATGGTTTAATTACTATTAAGAAAATTGTACGCGAACCAGGTGAACGTGCTAAAGTTGCGGTTGAATCATACGACGAGCGAATTGACCCGGTAGGTGCTTGTGTGGGAATGAAAGGTTCTCGTATCCATGGTATCGTTCGTGAGTTGAAAAACGAAAACATTGATGTAATTAACTTTACAAGCAATGCACAATTACTTATACAACGTGCATTAAGTCCTGCAAAAATTACCAACATTACATTAGATGATGTAAACTTACGTGCACAGGTTTATTTAAAACCCGACCAAATATCGTTAGCTATTGGTAAAGGGGGGTTCAATATTAAATTAGCAGGTAAACTTACCGGTTATGAGTTAGACGTTTATCGCGAAGCAGAAGAAGAAATTATTGATGAGGAGGACGTTGACTTAGAAGAATTCTCTGACGAAATTGAGGCGGCTGTTATCGAAGAACTAAAATTAATTGGTTGCGATACAGCTAAAGATGTACTAAAACTTACACAAGAAGAATTAGTACGCCGTACCAAAATTAAGCCGGAAACTATTGAAGAAGTACGTTCAATATTAGCATCGGAGTTTGATGCAGAACAAGGATAAAATGTGCGAAAAATGAATTAAAATTTTAGCACACAGTAATTAAAACAATAAGTAAGCAAGGAGAATAAAAAAATATGTCAGAAACTAAAACAGTACGATTAAGTAAACTTGCAAGCGAGGTTGGTGTCTCTGTGGCAACCATTGCTGACTTTTTATCTTCAAAAGGTCACAAGGTTGATGCAAAAAATCTTAATTCAAAATTAGGCGAATTAGAGTATAACTTGGTTATGCAACAGTTCCAAGGCGATAAAAACGCTAAGAAACAAGCACAAGAAGTTGGTCAAATTATTCGCGAGAAAAAAGAGAGCATTACATTAGACGAATCAAAATCTGCGATTAAAAAGAAAGATGATTTTGAGGAAGATATCGTAATAAAAGATTTATCGGTTTCATCTACTTCAAAAGTATTAGAAACATTGCGTGTTGAACAAAAACAACGCATTGCCGAAGAATCGGAAAAGGCTGAAAAAGTAAAAAAGAAAGCTGCCGAAGATGCTGCCGAAGAAGAGAAAAAACAACCTAAAGTAGCAGCAGAAGAGCCTAAAAAAGAAGAGAAGGTTGTTGGTGTAAAAGTAATTTCTAAAATAGATTTATCTACGCTTAACAGCAAAACAAAGCCCGATAAAAAATCGAAGAAAGATAAAGACACAGAAGCTGCCGCAGAAAAAGCAGCTAAAGAAGAAACTAAAAAAACTGCTTCGCGTAAAAAAACTAAAGAAGAAGAGCCTGTTGCTGAAGCACCTGTAGTTAAAGCTACACCGGTTGCAGAACCTACGCCTACAAATGAACCGCCAAAAGAAGATTTTTTAGAAACTACCTTTAAAAAATTAGAAGGACCTAAAATTTTAGGTACTATGGTGTTACCGGTTGAGAAAAAACCTACGCCAAATAACTTTCATAACGAAAAGAAAAAACGTAAGCGCATACAAAAAACTGGCAGCTTAAGTAAAGATGAAATAAATAAAGTTGGTAAAGAACAAGCGCAAATTGCCCGTCAGAAATTTAAAGATAGAGCAACAAGTACCAATACTGCTAAACGCGAACCAAAACCTGCCCTTACCGACGAAGAAATTCAGGCACAGATTAAAGAAACCTTAGCTCGTTTAAGCAAAGGTGGACAAAAATCGAATGCGGCAAAATACCGTAAAGAAAAACGCGGAGAAATTCGTGAACGTATAGCTGAAGAGCAAGAGCAAATTGAAGCAGAGAAAAAAATTCTGAAAGTAACAGAGTTTGTATCGGCTAACCAATTAGCACAAATGATGAGCGTACCGGTTACACAAGTAATTTCTACTTGTATGAGCCTTGGTTTGTTTGTATCTATCAACCAGCGTATCGATGCAGAAACCATTGCCATTGTTGCTGAAGAGTTTGGTTTTAAAACCGAATTCGTAACAGCTGAAGCCATTGAGGTTATTGAAGTTAAAGAAGAAGAAAATGCAGATGACATTGTTTCTCGCCCTCCTATTGTAACCATCATGGGTCACGTAGATCATGGTAAAACATCGTTACTGGATTATATACGTAAAGCAAACGTTGTTGCCGGTGAGGCGGGTGGTATCACTCAGCACATTGGTAGTTACAATGTAAAATTAGATAGCGGAAAATCTATTACGTTTTTAGATACTCCGGGTCACGAAGCGTTTACCGCTATGCGTGCTCGTGGTGCTCAAATTACCGACATTGTAATTATTGTGGTAGCAGCTGATGATAGTGTAATGCCTCAAACAAAAGAAGCCATCAACCATGCGCAAGCGGCTGGTGTACCTATGATTATTGCCATCAATAAAATTGATAAACCGGGTGCTAACTCAAACAAAATACGCGAAGATTTAGCACAGTTAAATATTTTAGTTGAAGAGTGGGGTGGTAAATTCCAATCGCAAGAAATTTCGGCTAAAACAGGTTTAAATATTGAATTATTATTAGAGAAAGTTTTATTAGAAGCTGAAATATTAGACCTAAAAGCTAACCCAAAAATCAGAGCTTCGGGTTCTGTAATCGAGGCTAAATTAGATAAAGGTCGCGGACACGTAGCTGATATTATTGTACAAAAAGGAACGCTTAAAGTTGGGGACATTATTGTTGCCGGTGGTTATAGCGGTCGTGTAAAAGCAATGACCAACGAACGTGGTTTACCAATTAAAGAAGCAGGTCCATCAATTCCATTACAATTATTAGGCTTAGGCGGTTCACCAACTGCGGGCGATAAATTTAATGTAATGGCTGATGAGCGCGAGGCTCGTGAGTTAGCAAACAAACGCTTACAGTTACAGCGCGAACAAGGCATACGTACACAAAAACACATTACACTGGATGAGATTGGAAGACGTTTAGCAATAGGCGACTTTAAAGAATTAAATGTAATTGTAAAAGGTGACGTGGATGGTTCTATCGAGGCATTATCAGATTCGTTATTAAAATTATCTACTGAAAAAATTGCTATCAACATTATTAGTAAAGCTGTTGGTGCTATTAGCGAGAATGATGTAATGTTAGCATCGGCATCAAACGCTATTATTGTAGGCTTTCAGGTTCGCCCGACTACAAACGCACGTAAATTAGCTGAGACAGAAGAAATTGATATCCGTTTATATTCTATCATTTACCAAGCCATCGACGAAATTAAAGCCGCTATGGAAGGAATGTTAGCTCCGGAGTTTGAAGAGAAAATTGTTTGCAATATAGAAATTAGAGAAGTGTTTAACATAACCAAAGTTGGTACCATTGCAGGTTGTTATGTACTTGATGGTAAAGTAAACCGCCAAACCAAAGTGCGCATTATACGTGATGGCATTGTGGTACATAGTGGTGCTTTAGGTTCGTTAAAACGCTTTAAAGATGATGTTAAAGAAGTTGCCAGCGGTTACGAGTGCGGTTTAAACATTGATGGTTACAACGACATTAAAGTAAGCGACATTATTGAAGGTTATGAGATGGTTGAAGTAAAAGCCAAACTGTAATTTAAAATTTAATTTAGAACTCAGTGAGCCACGATATAGCAGAAAAAGCAAACCTAAAAAGCTTAGAGCTTAATTACAGCAAAATTCTTAGTGAAGTTGGCGAAGATGTGCATCGTGAGGGTTTATTAAAAACCCCTCATCGTGCTGCTAAGGCACTTAATTTTCTTACCAAAGGCTACGACGAAAATCCGGCAGAGATTTTAAAATCGGCCATGTTTAAAGAAGATTACAGCCAAATGGTAGTTGTAAAAGACATTGAAGTTTATAGTCTTTGTGAACACCACATGTTACCCTTTTTTGGTAAAGCACACATTGCCTATATACCTAACGGACACATTGTTGGTTTAAGCAAACTGCCTCGTGTGGTTGATGCATTTGCTCGTAGATTACAAGTGCAAGAACGTTTAACCAATGAGATACGCGATTGCATACAAAGCACTTTAAACCCAATGGGTGTAGCTGTTGTAATTGAGTGTAGTCATTTATGCATGCAAATGCGTGGTGTGCAAAAACAAAACTCGGTAACTACTACATCTGCCTTTACAGGTGAGTTTATGAAAGACACCACCCGCAAAGAGTTTATCAGTTTAATCTCTACTAGGTTACATTAATTGCATTTTTCTTACATCATTTTATTCTTGGTTTTTTAGTTATATGTTTGTGTAACAAAAACACATACGTATGGGAAAATTAATTTTTACAGCAGATGATTACGGTGCTTGCGATTTTATAGATAATGGCATTGTACAAGCAGTAAGAGCAGGTAAAATAAACACAGTAACTGCTTTTGTAACCCATCCGGATTCTCAACAACGTATAGCAGATTTGTTAACCCTACGCGAAGAATTAAAAACCGATAGCGGATATACTTTTAATATTGGTTTACATTTTAGTGTTACGTCTGGGTTTTCACTTCAAAATAAAGCATCGAGTCTTACTGAAGATACCGCCGATGGAGAAGGCAAATTTTATTTCCGTGAGGCAAAAGATTATACTTTTTTAGAAACCACAATAGCAGATTTGGAAGCTGAATTACTAATTCAGTTACAAACGTTAGATGCCTGGTTAGCTAATTTTCTGGTAGACCATGTATCTAATCACCACAACATTGCCTATTTAGATATGCGTTTGTATCAATCGTACGTTAATGGCGTGTCTACTTTTACCAATACAAAATACACGAATAAAATACCAATTAGAAGTCCGATGCCTTGGCAAAAAAGTTCGGATTTAAAAGTGTGGCCCGATGGTAAATTAATATTACCCATAGAAGAGCAAGGAATAGAATTAGGGATGTGGAAAATGTTATTGCAACTTACACTAAATGATTTAAAGGAAAGAGAAACCGAAGCACAAACATTGAGTATAAAATATCCTGATTACTTAGCCGATACTATTTATGGAGACCCCTACCCTGCCAACGTTAGTTTTTTAATAGGACAACTTAGTGGAAAAGATTATTCGTCGGAATTTATGTTTCACTTAGGGCACCCAACTGAAGCATATACTACCGATGATGAGCTAAATACTATTATTAGTAATTTACCGATTCCGCATGGCATAGACCCCAGTTATTTTGTAAACCGAACGCGTGAATTAGATACGATATTGAATTTAGATATGGCACCACTTATGCAAGCCAGTAATGTAACTAAAGCATTTTTTACCGATTTATAAAAACGGAAAATTATTATTTAGTGGCTACGTAAATAGATGCTACTCCAAACGTTAGTATTTTAAACGATACGTTTTTGTAACCGCAGTTAGACAAGATGGTGCAAAATTTCTCGCCATACGGAAACGCCTCTACCGATTCGGGTAAGTAAGAATAAGCACGATGGTCTTTAGAAAATAATTTACCTATTGCAGGTGTAAGGTGTTTAAAATAAATTTTATACACGTAACTAAATAATCCTGTTGGTTTTGAGAATTCAATAATAACTAAATCGCCATTTGGTTTTAAAACACGTAACATATCCTTCAAACCCTTTTCTAAGTTCTCGAAATTACGTACGCCAAAACCAACGGTTATGGCATCAAAATAATTATCGGAAAAAGGTAAATGCTCGGCATCAGCAACTTGTAATTCAATTTTATCGCTAAGGTTTAGTTTTTTTAATTTCTCCTTTCCTACATTCAGCATCCCTTCCGATATATCAATCCCAATAACTTTTTTGGCATTGGTTTTTAATGCCTCGATAGCAAAATCGCCAGTGCCACTTGCTACATCTAATATAATTTGAGGTTGCTTGGCTTTTAAAATTGCGACTGCTTTTTTGCGCCAGCCTTTGTGTATGCCTAATGATAACAGCGAGTTTAAGAAATCGTAACGAAACGCAATGTTATTAAACATTTCGGCTACTTGTTCTTTTTTTCCCTGACTTTGATTGTATGGTTTTACTTCGGGCACGTTATTTTACAAAGTCTAAATTTAGGGCTTCTTTTAAAAGTTGTTCTTTATTTAAAGGCACAACGCCCACTTGTTCGCAAACCAAACCGCCCGCCAAATTAGCTAATGCAGCCAGTAATATAGGGTCGGTTTCTAAGGCTAAACATAAAGCGGCCACACTTATAACTGTATCACCTGCACCCGATACATCGGCAATGTTTCTAAAATGGGCAGGTACAATTTCCTTAACGGTACGCGAGTTGGTACAAATTCCTTTTTCTGAAAGTGTAAGCAGTATGGTAGCAATTTTTTGACGGTTCCTAAAACTGCTCAGTAACCTTTGTATTTCATTTCCGTTATCTACACTAAAATCTACTTTTAAACCTTCTTTCAATTCTTTTAAATTTGGTTTAAAAAGTGTAACGCCTTTGTAGTTTAAAAAGTTTTTCTTTTTAGGATCAACCGCAACGGGGATGCCACGTTTCTTAGCTAAATCAACCGTTTTCTGAATAATTTTATTGGTAATTAAGCCTTTGTTATAATCTTCAAAAATTATTACATCAATTTTATCATGCTGAAGAATAAATGAAATAAGCTGTTGTAATTGATCAACTTCTGATGCCACAATGTCTTCTTCCCATTCTTCATCTACACGCACTACCTGATAATTGTTACCAATAACACGGGTTTTAACGGTAGTAACTCGCTCACGCGATTTTAAAATTCCTTTTTGACTAAGTTTTTGTTGTCTCAGTAAATCTAAAAACGATTGACCTTCATAATCAACACCAATTACACTACACAAAATAGGTGTAGCACCTAAGGCTTGTAAATTAAGTGCCACGTTAGCCGCACCACCCAATCGTCTTTCTTTGTGCTTAACCGTTACAATAGGTACAGGTGCCTCAGGCGATATGCGGTTTACAGTACCCCATAAATAAGAATCGACCATAACGTCGCCGATAACAAGTACATTAAGGTTGCTAAAGGATTTAAAAATTTCTCGGATGTGCTCCTTTTTTACAGAAAATTTTTTCATTATTTATTTTAGTTTTTCTACGGCTTGTTTAATACGATTAATGGCTTCGGTTAATTTTTCTTCGGATGTGGCGTAGCTGATGCGTAAATAATTGTCATCGCCAAAAGCTGCACCGGGTACCATAGATACGGCAGCTTCTTCTAACAAATACATACAAAAATCGGTAGCGTTATTTATTACTTTGCCATTGTGCTGTTTACCAAAAAAGTAACTCACCTCAGGGAAAACATAAAAAGCTCCATCGGGGTTATTACATTTAAACCCTTTTATAGCACTTAGTTGCTTTACTACTAAATCTCGGCGACGTTTAAACGCATCGCGCATAGGGTGTGTAGTTTCACTTGATAATAACATAGCTGCATGCATGGCTTTTTGCGTAATGCTGCAAGTAGCCGATGTAAACTGTCCTTGCATTTTATCGCAGGCTTGGGCAATCCATTTTGGCGCGGCTAAAATTCCACCCCTCCAACCTGTCATGGCAAACCCTTTAGATACTCCATTAATAATAATGGTGCGTTCTTTCATTCCATCTACATGAGCAATGCTAGCATGTTTGCCTACAAAATTTATATGCTCATAAATTTCATCACTAACTACATATAAATCTTTATACTGTTTAATTACATCTGCCAAGGCAGCTAATTCTTTTTCGCTATATACCGAACCTGTTGGATTGCATGGCGAGGAAAAAATCATCATACGTGTTTTAGGTGTGATGGCTTTTTTAAGTTGCTCGGGTGTAATTTTAAATTCGTTTTCAATAGATGTGTTTACAATAACAGGCTTTGCTTCCGATAGTTTTAAAATTTCGGTATAGGTTACCCAATATGGAGCGGGTACAATTACTTCATCGCCGGGGTTAAGCATACATAACACAACGTTTGCAATGCTTTGCTTAGCGCCTGTGCTAACTACAATTTCATCGGGGGTAAATTGCAAGTTATTATCGCGTAAAAATTTACCGCAAATGGCTTGGCGCAATTCTACATAGCCCGATACATGGGTGTAAAAACTAAAATTATCATCAATGGCTTTTTTAGCCGCTTGCTTAATAATATCGGGCGTATTAAAATCAGGCTCACCTAAAGTAAGACTAATAATATTTATGCCTTGTGCAGCTAAATCACGGCTTTTGCGAGCCATGGCTATAGTTTGAGATTCTGCTAAATGATTTACGCGATTGGATAGATACATAGTGTATAATTACGCATCAAATCTAACAAAATGTTTGGTGCAAAACAGCTATTTTTATTAGCTAAATAAAAGCAAAACTAATTAGGGTTTGTGTTAAATTAATGGTTAAAAAAATGAGGTTAAATAAAACTCACTATTTGTAACCCATCATAAAAACAAGGCATCCACCAGCAGCAGTTGAATCGCCCGCAGGGATTTCGTAATTAATAAAAGCTTTGCTTGCCATAATTAAATCAAACGTAAATTCTCTTTTATCTGCCGGGGCATCTTTTGTAGTAAATAGTAATTTACGCTTTTTAGAATCTTTATTGCGATTATAAATACTAATTACAATTTGGTTTGGCAGGGCTTCCGTATTAAAAACCAATCGGTATTTTTCGCCTATAAAAAGCGGAAGCTCAATTTCTTTAAGCCAAGGCTCGGCTTTATATCCTATATGCGTAAGTTTAGACATATCGTAGATATAAGGCTCTAACTGTTTTTTGGCTTTATCTTTTAATGCCTTGGCATCGCAAGGCGAATCTCCCTGAAAAGCAAATACAGAAAACAGTAAAGCAAAAACAGAGGTTAATTTTAGCAGGTTATTAAGTATACGTTTAGTCATATAAATTTTATTTAATTAGTAAAACAATTAGCCCTTTACAATACGCGTACGTATCTCTTCTATTTTTTTTGAAAAACTTGATAACTCCTCCCCACTTATAGTAAGTTTAGCGGGGTCAATAACATCGGGGTCGGTTGCCTTAATTTCTTTAACCGATTTAAAGTTGTTATAAATATCGTTCAGCGCGTTCATGTCCTGCAATAAAACTGTTACATCAGCATCTACAGATTTGTTTGCTTGCAATGCTTTTATAATATTTTCGGCAATGCCCATTTGCTCAATAATATTGGTGGTTACATTGGCATTTTTTTCTTTAACGTGTACTTGGGTGCCAATGTACATGCTCTCAATCCAAGCTCCGGTAAAGGCTATTACTGAAATATAACTTTGTTTGTTTTCTTCCAACACATTATCCGATTCCATTTGTATTTCAGATAATATTTTAGAAACCGAATCGCCATTCGTCATATTTTTTTCCATACGAGTGGGCACATTATTATCCTGAAACGCTTTTGCCAAACCTATGCTTTCTGAAAGCTGACTACAAGTTTTAAAGTAATTTTTACTTTCTTGATTTTGCTTGTTTAATATGCAGTATGAAAGGTCAGATAGATAAGTGCCTAAACCTAAGGTTTTGGTAACCAAATTACCCGTTTTGTATTTGCCGGCATTTTCAATTGGGTTAGTTAAACCACTATAATATTTTAAACCCGCCTTTTTAAGAATGGTAGCTATTTGCATAGGCGATGGCAAAGCATATAAATAGGCTTCGTTTTTTTCAGAAGAGCTTTTAGGTGCTTCAGTTGCAACTGTGTCTTTAATTTCTTCCTTTTTTTCAGCCACGTTACCATTACTTCCGCAAGAACTAATAAGTAAAACTCCCAAACCTAACAACACACTATATGAGGCTATTTTTTTCATACTTTAAGTTTATTTTTATGCAATGTAACAATAATAAAATATAAACGCAAACTAACATTAGATAAAACCGCATGCTTTTAATCATTCATTTATAAGATTATCTTTATGCACTTAATGTTTTCAAAAAAAACATATCTGTTATTATTTTTCGTTTTTCTGTTTTGCAGAGAAGTAAAATCGCAATCGTTTAACTTTAAAAATTATACGGTTGAAGATGGTTTGCCCTTTGTGCAGATTTACGATGTTTTTCAGGATGATAAAGGTTATTTATGGACGGGCGGTTATGGCGGACTAAGTAGTTTTGATGGAATAAAGTTTACCAACTATAGTCCCCGAAAAGGTTTGGTACATTACTGGGTAAAATCTATTTCGCAAGATTCGTCAAAAAATTTAATTATAGGCACACTTAATGGTTTAAGTGTTTTTGATGGCAAAAAGTTTACAAACTATACTACTCAAAACGGATTACCCGATAATTATATAAATTCCATTTCTACCAAAGGTGCTGAAACAGCCATTGCTACACGAGGCGGCTTGTGCTATCTGTTACATCAAAAAATAAAAACAGATGCTCGTTTTAAGGATGTTAATGTTACAAAAGTAAAAAGCACCTATAAAGATTACGTGGTTTCTACTACAAAAAAAATAATTATTGTGGGTGCTGATAAGCTCCAAACCATTTGCGAATTCTCACCATTTTCAGATACTTCGATTAAATATTTTGAAACCGACAAAAATTCCACCTTATGGGTAGGAACCAACAAGGGCTTGTTTTACATTGCCAATTACGATTTACAAAACAGCGTAAAAAAAACAATGGCTACTCCTATTAAGGATAACATTAACTGTTTGTTTGCCGATTATAAAAATGTTTTGTGGGTGGGTACAAATACATCGCTTATAAAATATTTTAATAATAGTGTTACATCCTATCAGGTTTCTAAAGAAGAAAATGCAAACAACATAGATTGCATAACGGTAGATTATGAGCAAAACATTTGGCTTGGCACACGCAGCGGCTTATTCAAATTTAGAGATGAAGGCTTTATTTACTACGGTGCAGAGGATGGTTTAAAAACTCCTTTTTTTCAAACCATTTGTAAGGATAAAAAAAATAAAATGTGGTTTGGTACCACGGGTGCAGGCATCTACACGTTTATTAATAATCAATTTATTAATTACAACACAAGCAATGGTTTGCTTGATAATTCGGCTTCGGCATTAGCGGTCGATAGTTTAAATCGTTTATGGATTGGCACTAACAAAGGGCTTTGTTATGAGTTTAATGGCAAAATAACAGCAGCCGCTTTTCTGCAAAAAGATTTTATTCATGTTTTGTTTATTGATAAGAAAAATAATTTGTGGATAGGTTTAAAAAATCAGGTTGCCTGTATCGAAAATATTTACGCGTATCCAGAAACAAACATTAAATATTACGATCTTCCAACGCCACCCATCTCTGCCGAGTTTCAGCTTTCAGGCATGTGCGAAGATGCTATCGGCAACGTTTACTTTGCATCGTTTTTAGGTGGCTTATTTATGTACAATGGTAAAGAAGTTAAGGATATAACCCACGCTTATGGTTTACAAACACGTGCCGTGTTAGATGTTAAAGTATCTGCCAACAATTATTTATATGTTGGAACTTTAGATGGAGTTTACGTAGTTAACCTTGAAACTAAAAAAGCCGAAAAATTTAGTGAGGATGATGGCTTAAGCTCCAACTTAGTGTACTCTATACTTTTAACCGATAACGAGCAAACCCTTTGGGCAGGAACAAACCAGGGGGCTAATAAAATTGATTTGCAAACCTTTTTTCAATCGCACGTAAAAAATATTTTATCGTTTGGTAAAACCGAAGGCTTCAGGGGGATGGAATGTAACACAGGCGGGTTGACTTTAGATAGTGCAGGTTCTATTTGGTTTAGTACCGTAAACGGTTTGGTAAAACATAACCCGGTAAAGTATGTTAACAACGATAACGAAGCCCGATTATCTTTTACGAAATTAAAATTATTTTACGATGATACTTTGTTGCCGCAAAATGCTGAACTAGCCAGTAATTTAAACAATATACGTTTCGATTTTATGGGCATTTGTTTAACCAACCCCGATAAGGTTTTATATATACATAAATTAGAGGGTTTTGAAAAAAGTTGGAGTCCAACCACTACGCAAAACAACGTTACGTATAGTAACTTACCGCCCGGCAATTATATTTTTAAAGTAAGGTGTTGTAACAACCAAGGCGTTTGGAGTACCGAACCACTTACATTTACTTTCTCGGTCGATTCACCCATTTGGCAGCACTGGTGGTTTATTTTAAGTGCGCTTGGGTTTATTACATTGGTTGTTTACAGTGTGTTTTTAGTTCGCTTAAATCAACTAAAAAAAGAACAAGAAAAAGAAAGCAAAATGCAGGTTGAAATTGCCAAAAATGAGTTGAAAGCCTTGCGTTCACAAATGAATCCGCATTTCTTGTTCAACTCACTTAACTCCATACAACATTTTATTTTAAATAATAAAAGCGAGGAAGCCGTGTTTTATTTAAACCGCTTTGCCAAACTGATGCGCATGATTTTAAACAATTCAGAAAAAACAGTTGTTACATTAAACGAAGAAATTAATGCGCTTAAAATTTATATTGATTTAGAGCAAATGCGCTTTAGCAGTTTGTTTAGTTATGAAATAATAGTGGATAATACACTGGATGCTGATTATGAACAAATTCCATCTATGCTTTTGCAGCCTTATGTAGAAAATTCTATTCTGCACGGACTGGTACCAAAAGATGCCCCAGGGGTTTTAAAAATACATTTTTTTACAAAAGACCACTTTATTTATGCCACTATAGAAGATGATGGAATTGGCAGAAAAAAAGCCGCCGAAATAAAAAACCAGTCGCGTAAAAACCATGCGTCTTTAGGCATGAAAATAACCAACGATAGGTTACGCCTTTTAAGTGAGGTTCAGCAACTTGAATACACAGTAAATTTTATTGATTTATACGATGTAAATGGCTCAGCCAAAGGCACTTTGGTTGAAATTAAGTGGCCTATTTTATAGCAGAAATAGGGCATAACTAATTTAACAAAGTTAAGTCGCAAAACGCTATTGCATTATTCCTTAATTTTTAGTACCTTCGCACCCCTAATTATGGAATCGAAAGTAAGGTTTTTTGCAGGAAGTGCGTCTAAAGAAGTAGCAGCTAAAATAGCAGCCTCTTATGGTTCTTCGTTGGGTGAAGTGAAGCTTATTCGCTTTAGCGACGGAGAAATTCAAATTTCGTTTGAAGAAAGTGTACGCGGGCAGAAAGTATTTTTAATACAATCTACCATGCCGCCGGCAGAAAACTTAATGGAGCTTTTACTATTAATTGATGCCGCAAAACGTGCTTCAGCACAGGAAATTGTAGCTGTACTGCCTTATTTTGGTTATGCCCGCCAGGATAGAAAGGACCAACCACGTGTTGCCATTGGCGCTAAATTAGTAGCCGATATGTTAGCCGTTGCAGGTGCAACCCGTGTAATGACCATGGATTTACACGCCGACCAAATACAAGGTTTTTTCGACGTTCCGGTTGATCATTTATATGCTTCCACCCTATTTATGCCACACATACAGGCATTAAACTTATCGAACTTAACTATTGCTGCACCCGATATGGGCGGTAGCAAACGTGCCAATGCTTATGCCAAATATTTAAAGTGCGATATGGTTATTTGCTACAAACAGCGTACTAAAGCTAATGTAGTTGACCACATGACCGCCATTGGAGAAATTGAGGGACGTAATGTTGTGTTAGTAGATGATTTAATTGATACAGGTGGAACACTTTGCAAAGCTGCCGACATGATGATGGAACGTGGTGCGCTTAGTGTACGTGCAGTTTGTACACATGGTGTTTTATCGGGCAAAGCGCACGAAAATATTCAAAATTCTAAACTAACCGAGCTGATTGTAACTGATACCATTCCGCAAAATAAATCGCACGGAAAAATAAAAGTAATTTCAGTAGCCGATTTATTTGCTAAAGTAATTTATAACATCGAACATTTTGAATCTATCAGTTCAAATTTTATAGTGTAATTAAACCCGCAAAAAATAAAAAAAATCAGAGTGTGTAAAAAGTAAGCGGGACTTTTGAAACATTCACAAAAAAATAAAAAATGAAAGTAGTAACATTGAGCGGTTCGCCCCGTGCGAACGTAGGAAAAGTAAACGCAACCAGTTTGCGTAATACTGGCAAAGTACCTTGTGTACTTTATGGTGGTAAAGAACAAATACATTTTAGTGCTGATGAAACAGCTTTTAGGCACATCATCTACACTCCGGAAGTTTGTTTTGTTGAAATTGACATTAACGGTACAAAAACAAAAGCTATTTTACAAGAAGCTCAGTACCACAAAATAACCGACAAATTACTTCACGCCGATTTTCTAGAAATTATTGCGGGTAAACCAGTTACTATGAGCGTGCCTGTAAAATTAAAAGGACAAAGTGAAGGTGTTAAAGCGGGCGGAAAATTAAACTTTAAACAGCGTATGCTTAAAGTAAAAGGTTTAGCTGATAAACTTCCTGGTCAAATTGATATAGACATTACCAACATAACAGTAGGTAAAGGTGTATCAGTTGGCGATATTAAAATTGATGGCGTTGAGTTGTTAAACCCTAAAAACATTAGTGTTGTTAGTGTTAACATGTCTCGTGCTGTAGTTGAAGAAGCTCCTGTTGCTGCTGCAAAACCAGCTGCTGCCGCTGCTGCTCCGGCTGCTGCCGCTGCTGCTGCAAAACCAGCTGCGAAAAAATAATAGGCAATTTACTTATTGCAAAAAAACCGTTCGTAAAAAAACGGTTTTTTTGTTTTAGGTTTGTTATGTTTTTGTCCGGGTGTTGGAATTGGTATACAAGTACGTTTGAGGGGCGTATGCCGCAAGGCGTGAGGGTTCAAGTCCCTCTCCGGATACTTAATGCGAATCCCCTGAAAAACTCAGGGGATTTTTTGTTTTTTATTTGTCGAACAACTTGCTAATTGAGCCATCTGATAGAAAATGCGTCAATTTTTCGTCAGGTTTATAAATAAAATTGGTAAAATACTAAATTAAACTAAGCGATTATTGATAGCATAATGTGTAATTTCTGCGTTATTTTTTAAATTCATTTTTTCCAAAAGGCGACTTCGATACGTGCTAATAGTAGCAACACTTAATGATAATTCTTCAGCAATTTCTGAAACAGTTTTACCTGATGCAATAAGTTTTAATACTTGCATTTCTCTGTCAGAAATAAGTTCATGCTGTTCTTTTTCCATATCATCATCAAATCGTGAGGCAAGTTTTTCAGCTACTTCGGCAGAAATGTATTTTTTTCCATTAAGGATAGTTCTTACTGCATTTACGAACTCAGCTCGAGGACAATCTTTTGAAATATAACCATTACCGCCTGCTTTAAGTACTCTTAAGGCGTATTGGTTTTCGGGATGGATGCTTAAAATAAGTACTGGAATTTTAATAGATTCTGACCTTAATTGCTTTAAAACATCTAACCCGGTTTTATCAGGCATAGACATATCCATAATAAGCAAATTCCATGTTTTGGTTCTGATCATTTTTTCTGCTTGTATGCCGTTAGGTACTTCATGAATTTGTGCAGACGAAAATTCTTCAGCTACAATTCTTGCAAGTCCGCCCCTAACTAATTCGTGATCATCAGCTATTAGTATATTCATTTTGTAATGGTAATATTAGTTTAGTACAAGTTCCTTTATTTTTTGTTCCTTCTATAGTTAGTTTTCCACCCAGTAAGATGGCTCTTTCTTTCATTCCTATGATGCCAAGCGTTTTTCCGTTTTGTATATTTTCGGATGAAATTCCTTTTCCGTCATCAGCAATCTCTAAAAATAATTCTGTTTCATTTTCGTTAACCGAAACGGTAACTGATTTTGCTGCGGCATGCCTGCCAATATTAGTAAGTGTTTCTTGCAAAATTCTGTAAGTGTTTATACCAAAATCATTTTCAAATTTTCTTTCTTTTATGTTTGAAACAAATTTACATGGAATGCCCATTTTCTCCTCAAAATCGTTACACTTCCATTCGAGAGCCGCAATAAGTCCTAAATCATCTATTATGGCAGGTCTTAAATCAGACGAAATTCTTCTTATAGTGTTAATGATAGTGTCACTCATTTGAAGCATTTCATTTAATTTTGAAACAACTTTTTCATCCGGGTTATTCTGTTTATGCATAATCCAGTCGATGTCCATTTTTAGTGCTGTAAGTTGTTGTCCAAGCTCATCATGAATCTCGCGTGATATGGTGGTACGCTCTTCTTCGCGAACACGTTGAAGATGGGACGTTAGATTTTTTAATTGCTCATTTTTCAGTAAAATCTCTTTTACTGCCTCTTTCTTTTCTGTTATATCACTAATAATCATACTTGTTTTTTGCCGACCTGAAATATCTTCAAAAACTGATGAACTTATTTCTCCCGGAAACTTGGTGCCGTTTTTACGTACAAAGGTTAACTCTCCCCTAGCTTTCCCCTTAATACTACGTTCTTCTAAAAATATTTTCAATTGCGGATCTGTAGCATCTACAATGCCATATCTGCCGGCTTTACAAATTTCAGCCTCAGTCATTTGAAAAATTAAGCAGGCAGCGGGGTTCGCATCCAAAATTTGTCCATCGGTCATCGTTATAAGAATAGCATCCATACTGTTTTCGAAAAAAGAACGGTATTTTGCTTCGCTTTCTGAGATTAAACGTTCAGCATGTTTTCTTTCGGTAATGTCATGCGAATAACATGCTGTTCCGATTACCTCTGTTTCTTTACAAATAGGGTAAAAAGAAATTTCTACCCAATTTGTATCAGAGTTTTCGCTTATTGTAAACGTTTCTCCTAAAAAAGCTCGCTCATAAAATTTCTTAAAACGTTCTAATTTCTCTTCATCAAAATTAGATGGGAAAACATTACTGCCTTTTGAAATCGACTTTCCTGCAAGACGTTTTATTACATTATCAAATGCTTGGTTAGATGTAATTAAATTAAAGTTCCTATCTACACTCCACATTAAATTACTGGTGTTATTTATTAAGGCAGAGAGATTTTTTTGGTCAAACTCTTTTTCCTGATTGGCAATTACTTTTTCGGTTATATCCTGTATAATGCCATGTATTTTTATAGGCTTTCTCTGTTTATCAAATTCATATTTGCTTTCAAAGTAAACGTGCCTTATTACACCATCTTTGCGAATAATTCGATTGAAAAACGACATATCGCGCAACTCTCCGCGAGCTTGCTCTATGTTGCTTCTTACAAAACCAACATCTTCCGGATGAATAAAAGATAGCAACATTTCTTTGGAAGGTTCCACCTCTTCAGGCAACAAGCCAAGAATCCTATATATCTCCTGCGACCAAACTTCTTTTCGAGTTTCAAGGTCTACTTCCAAGCTACCAATATGTGCTATTTGTTGCGCCTTATTTAAAAGTAATTCGCTTTGCGCTAATTTTTCTTCAGCCATTTTACGCAACCTTTCTTTTTCTCTTTTACTATAGGCATTTTCAATTGCTTTTGGCAGCCGTTGTAAATTATCTTTCAATAAATAATCATCGATGCCCTTTCGCATCATTTCTACAGCGTACTCTTCTGATACGCTACCTGTAACAAGAAGGAATGGAATTTCAAGGTTTATTTCCTGATAAATTTCGAATGCTTGTATAGAATCAAATTGAGGAAGTGAATGGTCGCAAAGAATCATATCAGGATTAAATTCTTTTAAGCCAAGTACAAATTTTTCTTTATTATCAGCAATAAAATATTGAAATTTTAACCCCGCTTTTTCTAATATTCTTTTAACTAAATCGGCATCACTGGGTGAATCTTCGATATGCAATATTTTATATTCTTTCATGATGAAATAGTAATTAATATAAATTATTTAGGTGATTGATTAACTAATAGCCAATATAATCCCAAGTCTGAAATAGCCTTTAAAAATTCGTCAAAATGTACGGGCTTTACTACATAACTATTTACTCCCAATCGGTAACATTCCTGAATGTCCGGATCTTCTTTGGAAGAGGTAAGAATAACTATTGGAATTTTTTTTGTACGGGCATCTACTTTTAACACCCTTAAAACTTCTATTCCATTAACTTTTGGCATTTTTAAATCGAGCAAAATTACCTTGGGTGTATTTTCTATTTTACGGTGAGAGTAATTTCCTTGTGCAAACAAAAAATCTAATGCCTCATCGCCATCTTTTACATGGTGTACTTTGTTAGCCAAGTTATTTTTTTTCAAAGCTCTTATGGTAAGCTCTGCATCACTGGGGTTGTCTTCTACAAGAAGAACTTCTACTTCCATGTTTTCCATTTGGTGTGCTTTTAGATTATTTATAATTTAATTTATTGGTAACGAAAATTTAAAAATAGCTCCTTTGTCTTTTTCTGCTTCTGCCGAAACCTTTCCTCCATGTTTATTCATAATTCGTTGTACAATAGCAAGACCAACGCCTGTTCCTTCAAATTCATCCATGGTGTGAAGTCTTTGAAATACACCAAAGAGCTTGTGTACATAACGCATATCAAAACCTGCCCCATTATCCTTTACAGAATATATTATTTCGGTTTCAGTTTTTTCTGAGTTAATCTCAATGAGAGGGCTTTTTACTTTAGCAGAGTATTTTATAGCGTTAGAAAGTAAATTAATTACCACCTGATTTATTAAACCGTAATCGCCCTTACCAGCATCGAGGTTATTTATTTTTACTGTTGCGTTGTGTTTTATAGATTTGTTTAATTCGTACAAGGCAGCTTCAACCAAATCATTCATATTAAGATTGGTTTTTGTTAGTTCTTTTTTTCCAAGTCGGGAAAAGGCTAATAAATCATCTATGAGGTTGCCCATTTTTTTTGCATTGTACTGAACTGCTTGAAGTAACCTGTTTCCTTCTTCATCAATATTTTTTCCATAATCTTCTTCCAACATGCCGGCATAACCATCAATTGCACGGAGCGGAGCACGTAAATCGTGTGAAACAGAATAAGAAAAAGACTCTAATTCTTTATTTAGTTCTAAAAGCTGTTCTTCTGCACGTTTGCGATCGGTGACATTAGCTGACATAATTGTAACACCAATAACATCACCCTTATCATTAAAAATAGGACTGTATCTTGTTTCGTAATAATAATGTGTTAAATTGCCATAAACTTCAAGTGTTACGTGAGCCTCTCCCGATAAGGCTTTATCGCAATTATATTTCGCCTTTTTTCTGTCGTTTTTATTTGTGATACTATCAAGCATGTTCATGCCAATATTTATATTAGTGCTATATGTCTGAAAGGTGGCTACACTAAATGCCTCGTTGAAAACCAAATAATGGTAATTTGTATCAATTGAAAAAATGAGTATATCCTTATAGCTTGAGATCGTAGATGTTAAAAGAAAATTTTGTGTTTTTAGTTTTTCCGTGGCTTCTTTTAACTCTTTATTTGCAGATAGTAATTTATTTTCCGAATCTTTTAGTAACCCTATATGATTCTCTATCTCTTCACGCAAAGCATTTAATCCTACTACAATAGCATCCAAATCATCTTTGTTTTCACTTGTCGCTATTTCCTCAGAAAAATCTAATTTAGTATACTTTATGAGCACATCAAGAATTGTATTTATTCTTGTTTGAGTTGTTTTAATAAACAACGTTTTTTTATCTGATTCGGCTTTAGTTATTTTAATTTCTTCTTCGGCTTTTTTATTTAGGAGTACAAACTCTGTAACATCTTCTACACGATGGATTATATATTCTACTTTATTTTTTTTGTTTAGTACGGGAGAATTAAGCGGCCTCCAATGGCGCTCTTCAAATCCACCTCCTTCAGATTGAGGTCGTTGAATGTCATACTTTTGCAGCTCCATTTTATCAGCCGCTTTATTTTTTAGTACTCTTTCAAGAGATTTTCGCAAATTACTTGTGCCGGTAGCAGTATCATCATCGGGGTTGTCAGGAAACACCTCAAACAAACCACGCCCTGTTATGTGATTTCTTTTTGTCATAGTGGCTTGTAAATAAGCATCACTTGCACCAAGAATTGTAAAATAAGGTGTATCTGGTTTAAGAATCAAAAAAAGCCCTGGCGCTGCTTCAAATAGGGTTTGAAAATTTATAATAGTTTGTTTTTTATCTTCCATTATTATTTAGTAAATGAAATTTTACTATCATTTAAACCAATTTTTTCACTTCATCTTAATCGTACCCAAAAATAACAATATATTTGTAATATGTTGATTAACAATATTTTAAATACATTTTTTGAAAAAACCTTACATGTGTAAGATTTTTTTGTTTTTTGTAAAAATCAAAATAAATTGAAGAAAGTAAATGTTTTAGGTAAGATTAAAAGGAACTAATATTTCAACCTATAAAGAGCTTGTAGATTATATGTTAAAAAATATTTACATAACAGACACGCCTTGTGGTTTAAAAAGTAAAGAATAAGTTAGGCTAAAGCCTACACAACGGATAGCTGTTATAATCAAAAAATCTTTTGCTACTTGTTTCCATCTTTTGCCTTTAGGTGGTGTTTTTTCACTACAAGCTTTATTTACATAATAAGCAAGTGTAAACCCATCTATGGCACGTTTAGTAGTACGTAACATATGATAAGCATCTGTTGTACATACAAATATATCTGTGCTACCCATAAATTTTGGTCCTAAGGCAGGGTTGTTGTCTTTATATTTGTTTGTCCAACTTATTGCAGGGTTCCAAAACTGATCGTTTATCTTAGAAAAACGTGTTTTAAATCCATTATCATAATGATAGCTTATGCTTTCAATAGTTCCATCAAGCATGCCGGATACAAGTGAAGATGAACCAAGTATAAGATAATCTTTAAATTTCTTTTTTTGAGCTGATGCAGCATAATGTGCCAAACAAAAAACAACAATACTTAAAAATGAAATAATGTTTTTAATTGAACGGATGGTAAATGTGTTTTTCATGATGTTTTTTTTAATTGTGATTAAATAATCTTTAAACAAAATTAGGTTAGTGACCTCGTGTACTAAATAGTTGAAAAAGTGATAGTAGTGTCATTATATACAAACGAGATGCTGTAATACAAACAACGACAGGATAGTAACTATTTGAAGCATTAATGCTTATAACTCTTGATAATATGTACACCTTACAAAAAAAGCCCGCTTTTAGCAGGCTTTAGGGCGTTTTGTTTTGATAAAATTACTACTATTTAAAAAAAATCAGTTGCTATAAGCAAAATAAAACCAATAAATAAAACTAACGTAATCCAAAATGCAATAATTTGTATTTGTTTTACTTCTGTAATTTTAATTTTCGGAATTAAAATTTTATAATCGACTATTGTTTTTTTATTTCCCGTTATATGTGTTTGGTTTGTTGGCATACTATTTAAATTAAAGAGTTAAACATTAAATAAATTAGTTTATTATTTTGCGATAAGCTTGTTCTCCTTCTGTTGAAACCGCAGATATAATTAACGCCTGATTTCCATAATTAGAAGTGTTGATATAAATTTTTTCATTTGTAACCCCTTCAACTTTTATATCGGCATTAATTTTTTGACCAAGTAAATCAGATACAGAAATAACAGCGTTTATTTTTGTACTGTAATTAAATTGCACATAATAGCTATTTACATCTCTATTAATAATCATATGGTTATTTGCCTGGGTTATTTTTTTAATAGATGTTGTTGCTTCATCCGTAATGGTTATTTCGTTAACATAGATAGATGTATCAGCGCAAACCGAACCAAAAGCTGTAAGTGTTACTGTATATGTTCCGGGCGAAGTATAATAATAATTTGCATTTGCATCATTTGCTCCTCCTCCATCACCAAAGTCCCACTGAAAACTGCCTGCATTTTTGCTTTTATTTATAAATGATACCCCTCCTACGTTATTCATAGAAACGGTATCTGATAGTGTGGTATATAAAGCAACAGGATTTAAAGTGCTTTGTAAAGAAAAAGTGAGCGTTCCGTTACTACAAGTTCCGTTTGTATTAATGTCTAATCTATATGCACCTATATTTAATCCTACTAACGTATCAGGCGTATTTTTTAATAGTGATGTTTTTACAATATTATTTAAAGAGTCTTTCCAATAGTAATTCCAAGGACCAGTGCCAATAGCTCCGCTTGCAATTATATATCCATTACCTGATGCGGGACATGTTGGATTTAAAGAGTTACCCGAAACAGAAAGGATAGAAATAGAAATATTTAGACTGAAACGAGCTATACTTTCTGTATCAGACACATTGCACGTGTAAGCGCCCAGTCTTAAATCACAATTACTATTTGTAAGATTATCATGTAACATAATACAAGCACCGCTTGGTAAATTTTCAATATCATTAGCGTAAATTTGATAAGAACCGCTGGTACCCGTTACCACTTTTACAGGAACGCTTATGCTTTGAGTTAAAAGTGGTAAACATTTTATCTGATAATCTATACTATCTAACCTTGTAATAATGTTGAGATACCCCGGAGAAACCCCCATAGAAGGAGCGTCATACAAGGAGTTATAACTAAATGTGCCGGCAGAATCAAAATATACTACGGTTTCGTTACTCATTGATTGCCCTGCGGCTTCTAATCTAAGTAGCATTGGAGGTGTTGATGCTTTTAGAGAGGTTAATGTAAGTTGTGTAAAACAGCCTACTAATAAAATTATTTTGTTTACGTTTTTCATGATGTGTGATATTAAGTTGATTAATTTTTTAAGTCGATTGAAATACCTGTTTTAAGAAATAACCCCAAATTATGGTTGGCATAATATAAATTACCAGGAAAATTAAATGACCCGTAGCCACCACCACCAATGCTATTTACCCATTTTACGTTTTTAAATAATTTGATTCTTAATCCAAATCCAGCATACGCTTCAACAGATTTAAAATGTAATTGAGATGGATTTCCTATATACTCAGGGTTTGCCATACTTTCGTTACTAAGTGCTTGTTTGCCTAATAAAGCTTTGTTTTGGTATAAGCCAGTAGCAAAGCAAAATAACTCTAATCTCTTTGCATCTGCTTCGCCTTCAGCCAAAAAAGTATATTCATAATTTAGTTGAACGCCAGATACATTTATTTTTTGTTTTTGTATAATAGGTGCTATAAAATAAGAGCTTCTATTTTTTTTGTAATAAACCGCAGGTAAGTACTGAACACCATACCCATCAGCATTGGACATGCTTGATGCAGATAAACCAAAATTACCTTTTTGAGAAGAAGTACTTTGTTGGCAAACACCATACTGCGCTATTAAAATAAAAGTTAGCAGAATCAAGAATACATTTTTAGTACAGTTGTTTTTAGTTGCCTTTTTTGTTGTGAATTCATTTACTGCTGAGTAAGTGAAGTTCTTTTTGTTTGAATATTTCATTTTCATTTTTTTAGTTGTTATTTATTTGCTTGAAACAAAATTAGGCTGACAACTCCTTTTACTAAATAGTTAGAAAAATGATAATCGTGTAGAACTAACAAATGAGCCAATGTCATACAAACTATGACAAGGGAAATAAGTTTTACTCAATATTATATATAAGGGTTGAGGTATAATTAAGGCGCGTAAACTGTGATGCAGAAAACGGTTTTTGAAAGAAATTTTGACAAAGGTCTTTCTTAATTGATATTGTACTTGTAAAAAACGTAACGCCACAAACTCAATAAATTATAGAGATTATGTTATCTATTAAAGTAAATTTTAGTTTGGATGGTAAGTTGGTTATTTAAAACAGTGTATTTAAACTTGTAAAATAGTAGAACAAGGGCTAAAAATAAGAATGTGTGGAGCCATATTAATTATTTTTGCCTTTTAAATCCGAAAACCCATTACACAAATATCATCTACCTGAGCAAGGTCTTTTCTCCATTGGATTAAGATACTTTTAAGTTCTTCTTCTTGTTCATCCATATTTAAATGTTGAATTGAAAGCAAGGTTTCTTTAAATCGTTTTGTTGAGAATTTTTTCCCTTTTTCTCCGCCAAATTGATCTGTATATCCATCTGAGAACATATATAACGTATCATTTTTTTGAAGTTTTATACTATGATTTTTAAATTCTGCTTCTTCAGGAGTAATGTAGCCTATTGATAAGTTATCGCCTTTTATTTCGGTGAGAATATTGTTTCTTATTAAATATAAAGGGCGATGAGCCCCCGCAAAATTAAGCTCCATGTTTTTTAAATTAATGCTGCAAAAACCAATATCCATGCCATCATTAATGATGGTTGCCTGACTTGTTAGTTTTTTAAATTTATTATTAAGTGTTTTTAAAACAGCTGAGGATTGTGTTTTATTTTCGCAATTAACTACGCTGTTAAGCAAGGTGCATCCAACCATGCTCATTAAAGCACCGGGAATTCCGTGACCGGTACAATCGGCTAATGCTAATAGTATTTTTCCGTCTTTTTTATCTACACGAACAAAATCTCCACTTACAATATCAAGAGGGATATCAAGTATAAATGATTGGGGTAGTGCTTTACCAAGAGTTTCGCTTTTATGCGTAATGGCATTTTGTATAAGCTTTGCATAGTTTAAACTATCTGTAAGTGCTTTATTTTTTTCTTCCAGCAAGCGATTTTGTTCTTCAATAATTTGGGTGTCTTCAAAAAGTAGTGTTTCCATTTTATGTTTTTTATTTCAATATTTATTTTGTTAGCTTTTGCAGTTGCTTAATTGCCGTATCTAATTCATTTGCTTTATTGTAATAACCATGTACTCCAAGTGCTTTAGAGATTTTAAAAGAATGGCTTGTAGGATAATCTGTTAAAATAATTACGACCATGTTAGGGTATATTTGTTTTATTTGCTGCAACATATCTACTCCATTCATATCAGGTAATTTAATGTCAAGTAAAACGGCGTTGGGTGGATTATTATTTATTTTTTGCAATGCTTCTTTTCCGCTTGCAGCATAATCTACTTTAAGAATACTTGTTATATGACTTAAAGCATTAAAAATTCTGTTTGCACTTATCATAGAATTATCCACAATAAACACGTATTTATTTTTATTATTCATGGTTATCTATTATTGATGAGATTATATCCGGTATTTTGGTAAAATCTTTCGATTTATCTAACACATAATCACTCCCTTTTTCAGTAAATTTTCTTTTATATAAATCATTTACTGAATTTGAAAAAATTATAACTTTTACTTTTGGTTTTATTTTTTTTAGATGTAGGAGAACTTCCATTCCGCTTCCGTCCGGGAGATTAATGTCTAAAAAAACAACACTCAAATTAAGTTTGGTTATCATATCTAAACCCTCTTTAACACTTTTTGCCTGTCCGAGTACATGTACTGATTTATTTTCAGAAATAAGTTCGTACAATTTTCTTGCAATGGCTATACAATCATCTATAATTAGAATATTCACTTTTTTATTGTTTATTTTGTTGTTGTTAACTAATGTGTTAATCATACAGCAAAGTTAAACTGAGGGTAAGCCATAATAAATAGTAGTAAAAATGATATCTAAGTCAAACAAACAATGACAAAAATTTTGTGAGATAAGTAAGGAAACATCTTACTATTATTACAAGTAAAATTTTGGAAATATGCTATTGTAGTTGGCTTTTTAGGATATTTAATATAAAGGGGAGGATGAAGGGAGTTGACTTTTTAGGCAGGAAAAAAAGAGTTCGGTAACATTTCTATTTAGTTATGCAACTAATGATTGTGTAACAATAATACACAATTTTGCACTCCTTTTTGAACTAACAATATTATCTTGGAGGTAAATTCAACAACATCCAATACAATCCCAATTCGGCTACAGCTTTTATGAAATTTTCAAACCCTACCGGTTTTACAATAAAACTATTAGCTCCAAGTTGGTAACAAGTTTGAACGTCCGGACTTTCCTTTGAAGAAGTAAGCACTATAACCGGTATCGTTTTAGTTAACTCATCAGCTTTAATCCTTCGCAAAACATCAATCCCACTTATTTTTGGCATATTTAAATCTAACAAAATAATTTTCGGTTTCATTTCAATACTTCTATCCGAATATCGTCCTATACAAAAAATAAACTCCAAGGCTTCAGCACCATCCTTAACATGTAAAAGATGATTGGCTAAATTATTTTTTTTCAATGCTCTTATAGTCAACTCTGCATCATCAGAATTATCTTCCACTAAAAGAATTTCTACTTCGTTATTTTCCATTTTGCAGGTTTTATAATACAGACAAACTTCTTTTTAAATTAACAAGAATGTATCAATCTGATATTTAATTACTAATATACAAATATATAAATATAAAAAAAGCCTAAAAAAAATATAATTAAACTTAACTTTATAAAAGGTAAATTTACATGTAAGGTTTTTGCGTTTTTTGTAGTTTTTTTATACAGATTTATGAATTATGTTTGCTTATCTTAATGTGTAATTAAGAACTCTTATCAGGTAAAATCTAATAGGTTAAACAGAATCAAAACATTAACGTTAATTTTTTTTTATGGCATTAGCTCCCCTAACTAGCGAACTAAAAAACACCACGTGTTTGCAACACCCCATTTTAAAACCATTTAAACAGCAGTGGTTTTTTTCTAAAACACAATTTATTATTGGTTTACTGCTAATAGCAAATTGTGCTTTTGCACAAACAGGAGATAGTACATTATCACCTGCGAGTTTAAAAAAACTAAGTTTAGAAGATTTAATGAATGTGGAAGTTACTTCGGTTTCCAAACGACCTGAAAAATTAAATGAAGTGGCATCAGCGGTGCAAGTAATTACGGGTAACGATATTCGTAATGCGGGGATTAAAACATTACCCGAGGCTTTAAAGCTTGCAGCCAATTTACAAGTGGCACAGGTTAACTCAAGTCAGTGGGCTATAAGTGCGCGTGGGTTTGATAATGTGCTGGCAAATAAATTATTGGTGCTTATTGATGGGCGTACGGTTTACAGCCCAATGTATGGTGGTGTATTTTGGGATGTGCAAAATGTAATGCTTGAAGATGTTGACCGAATAGAAGTGATAAGCGGACCCGGTGGAACTTTATGGGGTGCCAATGCGGTTAATGGTGTAATAAATATAATTACAAAAAGTTCGGCAAAAACACAGGGTTTATATGCTGATGTAGCTTATGGTAACGGCATGCCGGGGCAGGTAAATATTAGGTCGGGTGGTAAAATAGCTGAAGGACTTACTTACCGAGTGTATGGCATGGGTTACAGATTAGCTAACACAGTTGATACAGCTAACAAAGGTCTAATGGCAGGTAAAAGCGCACAAGACCAATGGGCTATGGCACAAGGTGGTTTTAGAACAGACTACGCAGCTAAACAAGATCAGATAAGTGTAATAGGAAATATGTATTATGGTAAACCTAACCCCGATGGCACTCCGGTGCCCATTACAACAAGCGGCGAAAATGTGGTGGCGCGCTGGAACCATACGATTGGAAACAAGGGCGATTTTCAGTTACAAACTTATTACGACCACACTTGGCGCGACTTTGGAAATAAATTTACCGAAGATGCAAAAACGTATGATGTTGAGTGGCAAAATCGTTTTAGGCTTGGGCAAAGACAAACAGTTACTTATGGCGGCGATTTGAGGGGGATTCATCATGAAGTAGCAAATTTGCCCGGCTTTGGTTTTTCACCTGCTAATAAAATGCTATACCTTTATAGTGGATTTTTGCAATATGAAGCCATGCTAATTAAAGATCGTTTGCGTTTTACGCTTGGCGCAAAGCTTGAACATAATAGTTATACGGGGCTTCAATATCAGCCTAATGCACGCCTTACTTACACACCAACAAAAACTCAAACTATTTGGGGAGCGGTGTCGCGTGCGGTGAGAAACCCATCGCGAATAGACCGCGATTTTGCTTTATCGTTATCACCTAAACTACCGCTTGAAATGGGTACCGATAGTTTTAAATCAGAAACTGTAATTGCTTATGAGTTAGGATGGCGTTATCAACCGGTAAAAAAAGTTTCTATGTCGGTATCTACATTTTATAATTTTTATAATGATGTACGAAGTGCCGAACCGGGTAATGGACCTTTGGGTGCTCCTTACCCCATAACTTATGGCAACGGTGTTAAAGGCGAAACGTTTGGTGTTGAAGTATCAGCCAACGCACAAGTAACCAGCTGGTGGAACCTGCGTGGGGGATATACTTATCTTAGAAAAAATTTATGGGATAAAGAAGGCAGCAAAGATTTAAACCATGCAACTGCCGAAAGTGATGACCCCGCACATCAGTTTTTAATTCAATCAAATATTAAGCTGCCTTACAATTTTCAGTTTGGTACGGTGGTGCGTTATGTAGGCGAGTTACCAAAACCGGTTGTAAAAGCTTATACAGGTTTAGATTTAAAACTTGGATGGAATTATAAAAATTTAGAACTTAGTGTTGTGGGGCAAAATTTATTATATGGTCAACACCGCGAGTTTCAGGCATCAACACCCATTAGAGAAATACAACGAAGTGTATACGGAAGAATTGCATGCCGTTTTTAAAAAAATTAACCTACATACGATTTAGTTTTTTACTTGTTTTTTGCAATATATTTTTTGCATCGGCACAAATTGCCACACGCGAGTATCAGGTAAAAGCTGCATTTCTATTTAATTTTACGCAGTTTGTTGAGTGGCCACCGCAAGCGTTTTCTACTCCCCAATCGCCTGCGGTAATTGGCATTTTAGGTAAAGACCCTTTTGGCACCTATTTGGAAGAAACCATAACAGGAGAAACTATTAATAAGCACCCCTTAACCATTCAGCATTTTACCGATGTTGATGAAGTTACTAATTGTGAGATTTTGTTCATCAACATAAGCGATAAAAACAAATTACAATTAATAATTGAAAAACTAAAAGGTAAAAACATACTTACTGTAAGCGATGTAAATGGCTTTGCAAAATTTGGAGGCATGGTAAGGCTTTATACTAAGGACGATAAAATAAATATCCAAATAAACCTCGAAGCAACTAAAGAAGAAAATCTTGTTATAAGCTCAAAGCTCCTCAAATTGGCCGAAATAATTAAAACAGATAAAAAATAAACCCATGGCGTATAAAAACATATCTATACGAAATAAGCTTATACGGGTCATAATGCTAATATGTGGTATAGTTGTACTAACTACTTGCGTTATTTTCTTTTTATACGATTATTACTCCTTCCGCACAAGCACGCGGCAAAAACTTGCAACCTACGGTCAAATCATTTCTAACAACAGCACAGCCGCTCTTGCATTTGAAAGTAAAGAAGATGCCGAAGAAATATTAAATGCCTTAAAAGCCGAACCCCATATAATAGCCGCATGTATCTACGATGCAAAAGGAAATATTTTTTGTAGTTATCCTTTAGCGTATAGTTTGAATCTACTTCCTGTAAAACCTCAGGCATATGGCTATCACTTTACAAGTTCATCGTTAGAAGGTTTTCAACCCATTGCACAAGGCACTAAACAACTTGGCACGCTCTATCTTAAGTCCGATTTGAAAGCCATGTATAGTCTCTTTAAAATTTATACAATTATTATTAGTTTAATATTGTGTTTTTCTTTTTTGCTAACTTTCTTATTATCTAAATTTCTTCAAAGGGGCATTTCAACACCCATTCTTGCCTTAGCAGAAACAGCAAAAGCCATATCTGAACAAAAAGATTATTCGGTTAGAGCCACTAAACTAAGTAACGACGAAGTAGGTTCTTTAACCGATGCCTTTAATCAAATGCTAACGCAAATTCATGAGCAAACAGAAATGCTAAACGAATTCAATCAAAACCTCGAACAACGAGTTAAAGACCGCACCATCGAATTAGAAGCTGCAAATAAAGAACTTGAATCCTTTTCCTATTCTGTATCGCATGATTTGCGCGCACCCGTAAGAGCTATACATAGTTACACAAATGTTTTTTTAGAAGATTATGCCGATAAAATAGATGATGAAGGTAAAAGACTTATAAATATTGTTTTGAAAAACGGGAAAAAAATGGGTTTATTAATTGATGACCTACTTGCATTCTCGCAACTTGGAAGAAGAGAATTAATAAAAACAAAAGTATCGATGAACGACATTGTAACAAATGTTTGGAACGATATTTATAGAACAGATGAAAATCGAAATATTAAACTTATTTTGAAAGAACTACCGGAAGCTTATGCCGAAAAAACTACGATTCAGCAAGTATGGGTAAATCTTATTTCGAATGCTTTAAAATATACTAAGAATAAACCCGAAACTATTATTGAAGTTTCTGCCGAAGAGAAAAATGGAGAAATAATATATTCCATTAAGGATAATGGCTCAGGATTCGATATGAAATATTATAATAAATTATTCGGCGTTTTTCAACGACTGCATTCTCAAGAAGAATTTGAAGGAACCGGAGTTGGGTTAGCAATTGTTGAGAGAATTATAAGTAAGCATGGTGGTAAAATATGGGCTGAAAGTATAGTAAATGAATATGCTACATTTTATTTTTCTTTACCCTACTAAATTTTTCTGAATAAAAATTAAAAATAATATTCTAAAATAAACCTGATTATTCTTTTTATTGTGTAGTAGATCTTATAAAGAATAGAATTTATACTCGGAGTTCGACTTTATAATTGAGATAAAAAACCTTAATTAGCGAGGTTTAATGGATTCGAACGTTTAAAATTAGAACATACTAAAGTTATTAAGGTAACCAGCACATAGTTAGTTAGAGGTTAATGTGCAATAATTATGCGCGATAAATAAAAGAAGCGTACTCAATAAATCATTTTGAAGAAGGTTATTGTTCTTTTTAGAAATTATTTTGGGTAGGTTATAAAGTCAAATACACCTTGTTTAATCTATAATCCAGAAAAAAATAAACCAATGGTGGTTTTATTTTTTAGGGTGTTAAACATCAGGATAAAATAATTAAATCAATATCATTCTCAGAAAGACCTTTTAATAATTGATTAAAAATACTGGTTTTTAAGATAATTTGCCACATATTTAAGTGAGGCTTGCCCATACAAACTGTTGTAATTTCTTTATCCTTCGCTGTTTCCATTATAGCATTAACAATATTTGAAGCCGCAGAAGCAAAAGAAATTAAAGAAACATTATCGGGTATCTGTACATCGTTAAATTTAATTTGAGATTGTAACACTTCTGCCCCCAATTCAATAGCAAGTTTGTAATTGTTTATTAAATGCCTTTGCTTATCTAAAGGAATTTTATCGACACTTTCTTTTGGGGTTTGCACATATAACACGTACCAGGTTGAATTATAATAGTTAGCTAATCGCGCTGTTTTACGAATTATTTTTTTAGCTACTTCATGATTGCTTGAAATACAGGCTAAAAACCTTTCGTGTTTTAATTGCTGTACACGTGGCACTTCGGTTTCTATTTTTCGTTCTACCTGTGAGGCTACTTCTTTTAAGGCAAGCTCCCTTAGCTGTAGTATTTTCTCAGGTTGAAAAAAATTCTTTAACGACTGTTCTACTTTTGATTTATCATAAATTTTCCCTTCTTTTAAACGGGTAATTAATTCTTCGGCTGTTAAATCAATATTTACAACTTCATCTGCTAATTTTAAAAAACTATCAGGCACTCGCTCACTTACTTCTATACCAGCAATTTTTTGTATCTCTTCATTAATGCTTTCTATATGCTGAATGTTAACCGCTGTAATTACATTAATGCCTTCTTTTAAAATATCTAAAACATCCTGCCATCTTTTTTCATTTTTGCTTCCGGGTATGTTGGTGTGAGCCAGTTCATCTACTATAACCCATTCGGGTTTTAAAATTAAAATGGTGTTAACGTCCAACTCATCTAATTGTTTGCCTTTATAAAATGTTTTTCTGCGGGCAATAATGGATAAACCTTCCACTAAATTTTGGGTTTCAGCTCTGTTATGGCTTTCCACGTACCCAATTTGTACGTTAACACCATTTTTTAATAGTGCATGGGCATCCTGTAACATACGGTATGTTTTACCAACACCCGCACTCATACCAATATATATTTTAAGTTTTCCTGTCAATGGTATAATATTAATTTTGTTATGTTCTTGGCGCATAATAAATAATAGCCACTCCTGCTAAAGCAATTAATGCGCCA
>Ga0206809_1006_pt1 | contig 82593 bp, 68 predicted proteins | sample Alteio_BWOrgCont_55_FD_152903 | JGI IMG/M metagenome (GOLD analysis project Ga0206809, IMG submission 152903) | Enriched cells from forest soil in Barre Woods Harvard Forest LTER site, Petersham, Massachusetts, United States -... | ecosystem: Environmental > Terrestrial > Soil > Temperate forest >... | reverse complement strand
GGTAAGCTGCAATTGTTGCTGCACCCGATTTACCGTGAACCTGAAGTGCCTGCCTTTTTAACAGATACGCAGGCCGAAATGCTGGAAAAGGGCGAGGTGCCTAATTTGCAGCAAATGATCTTTGACGGTGAGGGCAACCCGAGGGAAGTGTTGATTGAATTTGATAAAGATACCAACGAGTTTGTCGTTACCGATACCGAGCGTATCCAGGCCCCCGATGAAATTAATGATATACCGCTAACTGCCGAGCAGAAAAAAAGGTATATGAAAGGCGAGGAAGTAGAAACGCAGGACGGTACAACCATCCAGTATTCGGGAACCGAAAAACAGGGCATCCGTTCGGATAAGCTTGCATTGATCGCTTCGATATTGATTGACGGTGGTATTTCCTATTTGCTTTACAAAGGCTTACATGCCTTGTACGGTAAAAAGCAAGATCAGGAGCATGGTGCCAATTACCAGCAGGCGCTTAAAAACAGGCAAAAAGATGAGATTAAGCAGCAAAGCACTGTGTTGGAACCGGGCGAAGATTTTGATGAGGAAGCTTCGCAATCAATGGGCCGTTGATGCATCCCTATTTAATCCGCCTGGGCGTAAGCCCCGAAGTGCAGGCATATTTTTTCCCTTTTTATAATACCGATGAAACAGGCAATTTATTGTTTGCTTATGGCGATGGCTTTGAGCATTTCGGTTTTGCCTTTCACCGGGTACCGTTGTCTGAAAACTTTTGGGTCGCTGGAAATACCAATTTTTCACAGGTAAGGCAGGTCATCATTTGTTCTTCGGCAATGGCGGCTATTTCCTGGCTGAACAAAAATTACTATTCCCTTTCCAATTCCGAAAACCGGTTATTTCTATCAACCGGGGCGGGGGTTCAATTAGCACATATCCGCTGGATCAATTTGCATTTGAGGGATAGGGACTTTTGCCTGGTCTTTGGCAGGGATATACTCGGACGGATAGCTGATCTGAAACTGGCGGCGGGTATCCGGGGATGGCCGCTGGAGATTTATTTTAATAACGATAAAATTATTGTCGCCTTCCGTTCCCGGACTTTTTCTTTCAGCCAGGAAACCTTTAGCCTCAACGCTTTTGAAAAAGCGGCTGGCTACCGCTTTCATATCCCGACACCGAAGCCTAAAGGTCATGATGACTTTTTTGAGGAACTGAAAGCAAATGCCCGTCTTACCTTTTAATCTTAAAATTTATGGAAATACTCGATCCCCATGACCCGCAGGTCATGGAAATACGGCCTGCAACCATATTTGCCTTTATTAAAGTTTTCCCGTTCATCGTGTGTACGTTGGGCTTCCTGTTTTTAGCCTGGTATATCTTCCCGGCGCTGATCTGGTTAAGCCTGTTCGCACTGGCGATAGCCTGTTACCGCTTTGCCTATATCCGGAAAGTGCGTTATTTAATTACCCCTGAAATCATACGCTTGCAACGGGGTATATTTTTTATCCGCACCGACCAGGTGGAGTTATTTCGTGTGAAGGATTACATTTTAACGCAGTCTTTTTTGTTACAGTTATTCCGCTTAATGGATTTGGAACTGCGTAGCACCGACCCGGTAAATCCCGTGATCTGGCTAAGGGGTATCCCCCGTTCCGACCTCGTGGATGTGCTCCGCAGCCATGTGCAGGAGGCCCGGCAGCATAACAGGATTTACGAGATCAATTAAACTTTTTTGTAAAAAACTTGTCTAATTACTAAATAATTTAGTATATTTATATATGAAAACGGTCATATTTTTCCTGCTGATAACCTTCATTTCCATCGCCTGTCTGGAGGCTGCTTTGGGCGCTAAGCACCCATTGCTGCTGTATGCCATTGGCTTTGGGGTATGGGGATTGTTCGCCTGGTATTGCTCCGTGCGTATGAAGAAGAAGGCGGAAAAGCGTATCCACGAACAACATTTTCGGGAGTTTATGCGCCAGCAATTGCGCAGGCCGCAGCGTTAAGCTAACCTCATTTTTACAAAGCATAAATAATTTTAACAGTACCTTTGCCATTACTAATCGCTGGCAACCCGCCAGCGAATTGTGATAAGGTTTAGGTTGAAAGTCCCCGGCGGCGAGCGCTTTGGGGACTTTCTTTTTTAACGCGTTTTATTATGGCTAACTGGTGTTCCAACAGCGTAGTTTTTCTTGCCGATGAAGAAAAATCGCAGCAGATCCGTGGCCTCTTTACTGAAATACAGGCGAAACAAACCGCAGGCGAAGAATTTCACCTGCCCGATTTTGCTACTGGCGAAGATGGTTTTATGCTGGATATCACATTGGATAACCGCAGCATTCTATTTGAAACAAGGTGGGTGCCGAACCTGGAACTGCTTATGGAGATCGCCGATCACTATGAGGCCGGGTTTGTCAGCAAGTTTTTGGAAATGGCAAATGGTATCTATGGCGAGGCGCGTTACCAGGATCGTACCCTTACGATGGTTAGCCTGGACATAGAGGATTTTAAAGCGATACGTTATGATAAGCAAAAGCAGGGTTATCCCTGCGGCGAAGATGTGTTTGAATATGAAGGCGATTTGCTGGATTATATCCTCGAACAGAAAAAACTTAATAATTTAGGGGTTGAAGTGATCGTGCGTAAAACCGACTACGATGCGGGTCGCTGAGCCCCGCAACTCATGGAAATATTTATACGACCAGGAGCGTATCAAGCTGATCATATTTTTCCCAGTATTGCCGGGTTTTTGACCAGTAATGATATGCTTCCTGCCGGCTGCCTAAAGGGTAAACACCCTCAAGAATATAGGAATGTTCAAATTCATCAAATGGGAATTGATGGCTTGTTTTAGCCAATTCCGCAGCTACATGAGGAAATGCGGATTTTGCTATAAGCAGTTGCGATTTCGCATCATCCCTCTTGTTTAGTTGCAATAGGGCCAAAACTTTCCCGTACATAAACTCAGCAGAATGATCCCCTTCATATTCCATTTCCAGTTCAATGACTTTCTCCGGTTTTTCCTGGCACTGCAAACATTCCAGCAGCAGGTAACGGATACCCTGGTTGTCTGTTGGGTTAACACGTAATAAAAATTCCAGTGCGCGCTCAGCACTATCATAGTCCTTTGACCTAAACAGTTCCTCCCCATAAGCCTGGAATACACGTAATAATGGGCGGTTGTCCATGTGGCTCCAAAGGATTTGATCATAGCCGATTATAAAATCGTCAGGAAACGCCTGTTTCGCGATTTGATGGGCTTTGATGATCAGGGCATTGCCTTCAATGCTTTTATTGCGATTATTAAAAAGCAAGCCCAGGTGTAAAAAGGCATCCATGTGCGCATTGCCACAGGCACGGATGATTTTTTTGAATATCCGCTCCGCTTTAGCCGGGGCCTGGTCCATCAGGTCTACCGCTTCCCAAAACTCCTCTTCATAAGGTTCAATTACCTCCGGATAAACCGTCCGCCAATGTTCCCCAATATCTTTTTGTAAAATAGGCTGATTCATTCCCCTGTTTAAATAGCCACAATAATAGTAAAAATATAAAATGCACAAAGCCATTTTAAGCGATAAATCCTTAACCGTACATTTGCCCTAAAGCAATAATTCTCCCATGATCAAATTATTTGTTGTCGGCTTTCCAAGAGAAATGGATGAAATGCAACTGGCACAACTTTTCGGCCCTTACGGCGACATTAAATTGCTGACCATTGCAAGGGATCAGATCGGTGGAAAGAGCAAAGGCTTTGGCTTTATCCAGATGGATGACAAGGACGCTTACCAGGCTATTGAAGCGTTAAACGGGTACACGTTCGGGGATCGCCAACTGGAAGTGAGAGTAGCCGAAGAAAAGCCTGAACCCGCAAAGCAGCCGCCTGTTCAACGGAAAACAAATTATGTTCCTGTAACAGCAAATAGCCCGGTAAGAAAAAAACGCCCGAGATTATCAAAATGACTTAAGAAGATTCACATCTTCCTGCCTGTGTTTTTGGATAACCTTCCACTATTAACGCTCGCACGGGGAGATGAGACGACCGCGCCAAACTCTGACAGCCGCGAGGCTTTTCATAAGGGCCGGAATTTTCGATAACCTAAACCTTCGCCTTTTCAAAGGCATCAAATAGTCGTATAGGCGGAATCGTATTCAGGGTTTGATGGTAGTTTTCAGCGCCATTTGTAATTGCAATTGCCTTTACAATTTGTTGCCAAAGTTGTTCGACAACTGCAGTGCCCAGGAATGCGTCTGCCAGTTGCCGGGGTGCAACATTATGGCGGATGCGGTAGACTACGCCATTACAGATGATCGCAGCCCCTTCATATACAGATGATCTGAAATAGCCGGCTTGCGGTGATAATGGTGCCGTAGAAAGTTGAAATGGCTTTAAATGATCCCATATAATTTGCTGGTTCCAATTCGATTTGGCCCACTTTTTTAATCCGCCTGGTAATGAAGGCATCATCCTGTAACGGCCTTTACCCTTTTTCTGTGGGAAGTGCTGTTTTAGTGTTTGATAAAGGCTGTCCCGGTGATTATTTTTAAAAGAATTTTTTTCAAGGTCGTCAAAGCTTAGGAAGGTCGTTTGTTGATGACGGCCCCATTTTGGTCTTTTTTGCACGGGCCGAAAATTTATAGGTTCCAGAAATAAACGGAGCATGTCCGCGCCAAAGGCTTCTATCTTCTCTTTGAAAATCTCCTTGTTTGCAATAACAATGACAACTTTTGGCTTATCATATTCGTCGCTTAAATTATTGGTCACATGCAAATTGATGTCCGGGCTATCTTCATTATAAGCCAAAGTAAAGTGCATAGTTTTAGGTAGCTCCCGATCAAAAAGTCCCTTAAATCGAAAAGAAATACAATAAGGCTGAAACCAAATAAAATCCCCTCCCCCGAATGAAATTCTCCTTAAATCCTCCATCATTAAAAAACTATTATTGGTCTTTGCTGTCGATAAATACTTGAAAATTAATATTGCATCGGCAAACAGCTTTTTCTCAATTTGATTATCCAGGCAGCATTAATCATGTTTAAAAAAAGTAATCACGCTATTAAATCTTTGCATAAAGTTAAGGTTGATGGGGAATAAATATCGTACTGTCTGTCAAATAAATTGCTTTTCTCATTTCGCTATAAATCACCTATATTGCCTAAAAATTCAGCCAATCCCTGGATAAACCACTTTAAACCTTTTAAGTCCTTATCGTAACAATGAACCAGCAAATCAGGTCGATACTTATTGAACAGGCACGCAAAGGACAACCTATTGCCTACGGCGACCTCGGGCTTCCCCATGACACCATTGCTGAACGGAATATATTAAGCAAGGCACTTTATGAAATTTCAAAATTCGAGCATGATCATCACCGGCCGCTTTTAAGTTCAATGGCAATGTATGCGGGCTTTACAGATCACGGGCCGGGTTTTTATGAACTGGCTGAACTATTTGGCTTTGGGAGCAAAAAGAAATTGACCGATGATTTGTTTGCCTTTATGCAAATGAACGCTTGTAAAGATTTTTGGCAAAATGATGACAACTACCGCTTATATAAGGATGTAAATAAACCACTTCCTGTTTATGACTATCCCTTCTTTACGATAGATGAAATAACCTTTCTGCATACCTGGGGCGGACGGGTTTATCACAAAACCGATGAACAGCATTTGGCCGCAAAGAATTTTATCATGAGTGGTCCCGGAAGAAAAACTGTTTATTGGTCAGATAATTTAGTGAAATTATTGCCTGGCTTTGAAACATTTAATTGGCGCATGTGGAGCCAAAAGGGATGGGAAGATACTCCCGAAGGAAAAATAAGGGTTGCGCGGTTTAAGACTTACACCTGGGCAAGGATTTATAGGAAAGGAGATGCCTATAAAGATATTTTTTTTACGGTGGGTGTAGATGGCAGCAAACAGGAACTTGTTTATAAACTGGACTATTATTTTGAAGGTAATTCAAAGTTAAGTGCAGCGCAAAAAGATCTTATCAATAAGAACATTCCAAAAGAGCTAAGGTGGAAATCTATCCCGATGATCGACCTGCAAGATTATGATTGGAATAAGCTGATGGAAATTTCGCGCATATTCATTGCCGAAAATGTACATGTATATGATAAACTCATAGCATTAGCATGGGGGGATCTAAAACCCGAGGAAGCATTTAATAACCTGCTGCGGAAAAAAGAAAAACCGGCCGGGGGCGTTGATCATCTGCCGCCAATTAATCCTTCATTTAAAGGTACAGAGATTGATTTTGCAGATCAGGCTATTGAACTTAAAGAGATCGGTAACGCAGGAGAGGAATTGGTTAAGCAATATGAAAAAAACTGGTTGACTGCTATTGGTAAGCCCGATTTGGCAGACCAGGTAGAAATTGTATTGGACGGTATGGGTTATGATATTAAGTCATTTACCGCAAGCGGTGATCCAAAAAGTATAGAGGTTAAAACGACCACCGGGAATGAGTTAACCCCATTTCATTATACCATAAATGAATATTTGTTTGCTGAAAAGCATCCTGATAATTATCTTATTTATAGGCTTTACAATTTTGATGATGAAATGAATACGGCGGACTTTTATGTTATTGAAGAACCCCTTAAGGATTTATTATTTCAGCCCGTTGTATATAAGGCTTACTATCGCAAAGTAAATGCGCCCCAAACCGAAGTTGTAATACTTTAAACGCCAAATATCATGGAAAATGCGGAAGATTTATTATCGGTGATTAGGTGGAACTATTCATTATTATATGACTGGTTAATAGAAAATGGCATCTCATCCGTGGAAAAGGATAAAACTGAAAATACCCGCTGGACGAGTTATGACGATGAAAAATATTTAGAATACAAGGCGGAAATTCAGAAAATGCCTTATCCTGAAAATGCAACGTTGGAACAAATGCGCCATGTGGCCAGGCTGGTTGTGTATGGCTTATTTGAAAGGCACTTTACGCAAAAGGCCGGGGAGTTTTTATTAGGGCATCTTGGCCGGCACATCGAGGATATGGCTGATAAAATAAATCAACGCACCGAAAATGAAAATTTTCAGGAGGATGTGTTTGACAGTTCCAGCCAGGTCTATAGAAATGACCAGAGCTATTTTGAAGCGGCAGCACGGATTTATGGCGAAGTCTTTATTGATAATGAAAGAAATATTGGCGGACAGGTAGCTTTGGCGGATACCAACTGGGAGATTCAAAAACTAAATACCAATGCAAACAAAACACTTTTCAGGAAAGCACGGCTGTTAAATTTAAGTGAAGTTGATGAACCAGAAAACCTGTTTCAGCTAACCTATAATAATCAAATATCCATCACTTCAATCACTATAAAATAATGTCGTGGACAGCAGAAATCGTGATTAACAACACAACGCCCTACAAATGCCCCTTTAAGATTAAAAAAGGGCAGATTTTTGAAAATAAAAAAATGGGGACCGGCCTTCAAAATGTTGCCGCTATCCGGGATTACTTTTTTGAAATACCGGCAAATACAAAAAAGGCGGTGAGTATCGAAGTACTCTGTATAAATCAGCATCTGCGGCCACCTTCCGGGCAACTAAACCTAACTAATTTACAGGTAACGGGAAACTTTCTTAGCCAAAACGAACTTTGGGAACTTATGAATAATAATATTGACGGAATATGACAGAAGATATTACACCAGCCTCAGATGATCTTGAGATTTACATTAGCTATGAACGCTTAAACGCCAGGGATCTTGGCCAATATCTTACCGGGCTTTCATTCATTGCAAATAAAATTGCTGACGATTACTTTATAAGGTTTAACAATCCGGAGTATGAGGGTAAAGAACTCCCTACGCTTGAAATTGAATCTGTCGACACCGGCAATTCCATTAAAATGAAATTAAAGGAGGGTTGGAAACCGTCGACTAAAGTTGAAGATGGTGATTTCGTTATTTACGTACCCAAAATGCTCGGCGTTCCTTTATTGGTAGCTGCTTCACTGGTTACAGCCGCGATTGCCTATCAGGAATGGGAAAAAAACGCGATTGAGATTAATATAGATAAGATTGAACTCCAACTCAAGCAGCACGAATTAAATAAGGTATTGGGTTCCGATGTCGATAAACATGAAGATTTCAGAACTTCTGTGGCTAATTACATTGACAATAAAATACCGGAAATTAAACCTGTGCTGTTAGATACGGTAAAATCTATTGTGGGAAACCCCGATATAAAGCAATTTAAAGTGAACAATATTGAAATTAAAGTTACTTTAAGCAAATAATTTCGGAAGCATAACTATACTGCTGATCAAGTTTGACAGGTTTAGGCCGGAAAGCCAATTTAGATTATTTTTCTATTTGACCAGCTTCTTTGCCATTTTTAAAACCCTTTTTTGGCCGTTTCCCCGATTTAATCGGGGCCGGGCTTTCCGTTCCAATCTTTTGCAAAGGATTTCCACTGCAATCCCTAACGGTACACAATTAAGTATTCCTGTATCTATCTGACATTTCTTTAGGACTTAGTATTTCCCACCTTTTAGTTTTTATATCCACAACCAGATATACCTCATTCGGCCGCTTTTCATCATTAATATTTTCTTCAGGTGCATACTTGTGGCAATTCTGATACATTAATTCTAAGCTTTGAAACATACCTTCCAGCATTTCAGGAATATCTTCATCCTTAACTTTATTGCTAAACAATACATTAACTAAGGCGCCTGTATGCAATCGTGCCTTTAGAGAAATTGAGAAAGATTGGTCATAGTTTTTTGATAATTTATTTGGAGATTGATCTGAGGCAATAAGTTGAGTTTTGATTTGCCTGCGTTTAGCCAAATATTCTTTGAGATGCTTCTTTAATGTTTGGTAAGCATCTTTTCCGGCTTCTTCAAAAAATGATTTAAAAAACAACCCGGTAACGGTGACCACAAACGTTGTTGGAATGATCCATTCATTGGCGGCCCAAAGTTCATTTTCAGTACGAATACCTTTGATAGGCATATTATCGGTACTGAGGCCAACTATCTCGGTTGCATACGGGTCGTCAATATCGTGTGGCCAACTGATTATAACTGCTTCCGTCATGGTTAAGCTCTTTGTTTCATTTACTGTAAATTTATTAAAAAGATTGAGTAATAGGCTTTGAATGCAATTTTGGGAAGTGCTTGATTTGCATTTGGAGCCGCGCCTACCACCACTTCGGCGTTCCCACCCCGGTAATTATTTTAATTGAACCTTTCATTGTTTCCATTTCACCATCAGTTTTTAAAAATGCAAAGCTAAAGCGCCTGCCTTGATGCTGTAAAGGGTATATGAACCCCGGCGAGCCGGGGCCCTTGACAGCCCGGCAGCCCCTTTTTAATCCTGCATTTAAAAACTAATAGTTATGATTATGGAAACATTACCTTTAAATCTTGAATCAAAAAATGAAATTATTACCTATCGTGATGAACAGCATCTGGTGAAATACGAGCATGGGATAATAGATGAATTGCTCAGTGCGATTGATAATACTAATCTGGAAAAACTTTCCTGGTTTAGCAAGTTTGGCGATAGGATCAGGTGCATCACCATGAACGTCCATGCTTACCGCAAAGGGCTGGAATTCGGGTTTACCGAAATTGCTTTTGACCAATATGGCTGGTTTAAAAGACCGGAATTTCTCGATAAGGAAGATATTAAGTTGGGTACTTCTGATCGCTATGGCGAGTATAGTGTAATTACTTTAGGCAGAGGAGAAAACCATGTCTGGACTTATGCACTTCATTACAGTTTCGGAACAGCTGGCGGCGGCTCTGCCTTATCTGTTTATGACAAACCATTTAAAAGCCGTGAAGATGCGTTGACCTTTGCGCTTAAGGAATTGAAAGATATGATGACGGAAAAAATTGGCAATATTGATACTACAAATTATAAACAACCGATCATATTGGCGACATTAAGGGCTATTGATAAAGTGCTGGTAAGTAGGATTCAATTAGCTTTGTTTTAAAGCTAATTCAATTTTTCAGTTATTTTGCTAACGATAACCCCGGTAAAGCCTTTTCCGTTCCCAATCCCCGCTTCTCATTTCCATTGCTATCCGGTCTGTTATCCAAGCATGGTATTCTACATATTTATATTGATCGGGTAACTCAGCTATCGCATTATAAACAAACTGAAAATCTTTTGCACGGAAATCAGCCCAAATTTGCCTTTCTCCGGTATGACTAAATGAGTTATTAGTCCAGTCACACTTTTTGAAAACTTCAATGTCACCATGAATCTGTAACCAATACCGAATCAAATGGCCGTAATGAGCTGGTAACCGGTTTCTTGTGATATTCCATATCAAACTTAGCATTTTGCCATTTTTGCCATAATCAACAATTAACTTTTCCAATGTCCGAACCGCAGCGAGTTGAAACTCATCTGACAATTGAACAAAAAACACAAAAGCAAAATCGTTGATACCGAAGCTGTAACCATCTACAAGAAGTAACTTTACGAGTGTATCATAAACCAATTTTTCCGCTTCCGGAAACTCCCATATTTTGTTGAGTAATGCCCTTGGAGAAGAATAATGCTCCTTATAAATTTCCAATCGATAATCTATATACTCATTAAAAAAATTGACATCTTTTTCTATAAGGTAAAATAACTCGCCACCTCTTGGGTCGAATTCATTGTTGATTTTTTCCTGCAACAAAAATAACCGTTTGGCAACTTCTAAATATTGATCCCGGATAAGGGAATAATGTTCGAAGAAAAAATATTCAACCTTAAATACGTATTCATTATTTGCCGCGTACTTCGCCATCAATACCTCGCAAATATCTTTGATTGTACCGGGTGCTACTTTTTCATAGCGGTCAAAATTTTGCAGACGAAGTGTGTAATAGTTGCTGGCGTTCTTAAAATCATCAAGCAACTGAAGTATCAAGCTTTCCGTAATGAAGGTTTCAGGCAGGCACTCCCAATATCTTTCCAACCAGTCTTGCTGATATTTAAAATCAGTTTGCTTAATGAGATTATACAATCTTTGATGATCGATAGTATCCAGTTGAAAAAGTGTATTAAATAGCCGCCCGGGAATCAAATTCAGGATATTTTCATGTTGAAGATAATAATCTAATATCCTGTAACCAAGTTCAACATTATGAGTAAACGAATTCTCAATAACCACTGTAAAGCCAAAAGTGATATTTGCCTTATGCCAATATTTAAAGTTTATATATTCATCTACCGAATTATAAATAGCTATAAATTCTTCAGTTTTGGTAACCGGCAATTTTTCATTTAAAAAGTGAAGCTGCACTTCAGCCTGTTTATGATAATCATGATATTCACTAAAGCGTTTTCTTTTTTCATTTCTCTCCAGGGCAAGTACACTAAAGATTTTATAATTTTTACTATGAAATCGTCTCTGAATAGATTTGAGTTCCGGAATAATTTCAATTTTTTGGTCGGTTAGTAGATTAATATATTCCTGCACAAAGTAGCAATCACCGAAATTAGTTGGTTTTAAACGTGATTTGATAATGGCTGTTATTTGTATTTGGTCAGCATTTAAGTAAATAAATGTTTCTCTCCCGCGTGAATCAAGGTATTCGATCAGAATGTCAAAACAGATTTCCTTATCATTATCGTACTGTTCTAAAATGTCTTTCCAAAAGTTCTGCCTAAGCTGGTCAAAGCGTTCCTTAAACACTGTTTTGCCATTCCGCGTTTCATAAAGTTCATAATTGAACCCGGTGTTCAAAAAAACGTGCTGGAAAACATAATAAAAAATCAACTTATAGGCTGGACTGTCATTTAAATGATTTTTAAGAAAATTATAAGCAGCTATTTGCTTTTCATAATTATCACGAACATCATCACCAGTGGCATAAAGAGGTGCCTTTAAATGGCTTATCAATACATTTAACAGTGGCCGTTGTTTATGAATATATTGTATGGCTAATCCTAATGCGATCTGAAAATTATTTAAGTTTTCTTTATAAAATGGTTCGAGTAATCGTAATACATGATCGTGATTATCCGGCTGATTGCCCCTCTTGGTGTTAATTTCAGGAAAATCCTCGGCGGAGGGTTCTGCTATTGTTGTTAACTGGCTGATAAATAGGAATAGCTTTTGGGGTAAAAATGGCCCAAAGACATCAAAGAATGCAAACGTGTCCGTCGAATTCCCTTGCACTCTTTGCAAATAGTTTAGCAAATAATCCGGGTTAGTCCCAATTACACTCTCAGTACCAAAGGTGTTAATTGCCGGTAGAAAGGTATCCCGGATTCTCCATTGGTAGCGTTGGAAATAGTTTAATAATAATTGTCCTGTGCTTAAAACTTTAAGGCGAAAAAAGGCGAGATAAAAAAAATATGTCCCCATAACCTGATCGCCAATTTTAACGATGCTTGTGAAATTCACATCAACCAATTCAAGACTTTCAAGCATTTGTACCCTTTGGTTGAAATCATCCATGGATATACCGAAATCAGTTATTATATCCAATTCCTGCTGTTCGTCACGATCTATGGTTTGAAAAAACGATAACAATCCAAGCACCTGTATAGTTAAAGTATCCTTAAATAGTGATTGATCATTTATGATACTTTGGAAATAGGCATCGTATATACTGGTTACATCTTTTAATAAGTCAGAATTTTGATTATGTTTAATCACATCAGCGGCCATTATTGCTAACCTTGCATTTCCCTGGCTTATCTCAATGATTCGATTCCTAAGCCCATAATCTTCTACAATAAACGGGAAGGCGAGTAATATCTGATTTATGGTATCATCATTCAGGCGGCCGATAAATACATTCTGAAATTTAGTTTCCCCTAATATTTTTTCGACATCAGCCTTGGCATAATCTCTTACGGTTAAAATAATTTTAACTTTTATATCACTTTCAATAGTCCGATACAATACGGACAAAACATTTTCAAGTTGACGGTTAGCATCATCTATTAAAATTATATAAGATTGTTTAGGAACTAAGAAGGTGAGCAGGTCTTCTATTATGGATTCTGGTTTTGACAAGATAAAATAAGCCTTATAACTTTCATTTTCAGCTATGAAATTGTCCATTGCCTGTATTGCTAACCTTGATTTCCCCACACCTGCAGGTCCCGACACCAAAGCAATATTGTTCGTATTGAGCGTATTTTTTAAATACGCCAATTCATGAGCCCGCCCGAATAATTCATTATTCAGGGGTGTACTGACGTGGTTATTTCCGTAATGATTGATAAAATCCTCTTTGGTTAAAACCTGGCCCGTTTCAAAAGGTACATTCCATAAATCGCGTGCATAAACTTTATCTACACTATAAAAGAAATCAACCAAAGTCAATAATGGGATAAGGGTAAGTGGAATATTGTATGGTGCAACGATTTGATTAAGTTCTTCTCTTAAAGGCAGGTCTACCGAACTGTTACAACAGAGGACAATGCACCTTACTTGTTTTGCAGTTATTCCCAGGTTAGCAAATTCAAGGCAGCTATTCAAATCACCTTTTAATTTGTTTGCAAAGTTTGTTTTATCAAGCCGGTCATGGGTTGTTACTTCCGCAATAACATAAGTATTATCTGCCTGTACAAGATAAGTATCGGGCTTGCCGGGTTTAGTTTTATTCTTGTCACCCATAGTTCCAGGGCTATGCAATTCCCCGCCATAATTTTTTAAAAGGTAACGATTGCATACTTCCTGAAATTCGCCCTGCTCAATGCCATACAACTCCTGCTTAATCATTAACTGTTTACTCATCTATTATTTCGTTGATTTAAAGAGATAAATTTATGATTAATAAACCATTGATTTTGAAGTGCCGAATTGGTAGTGCCCCGTTGCTGATTGCCTTTCTGTCATTGTTGTTTTAAAGCTTGTTTTCTTTTTTCCTGCCTGAAAAAAAATCACAATACCTTATTTAGCTTAAATACAAGTAGACGATTTATTTCAAATTCTTCAACAACATACTACTGTTAGTTCATTACTTGAAATCCGTATTTTTGCACCAATGGCAATTTTTATTGCTCTACTAACGATAGTTTACTACTCGTTAGGGATTTGGGTTACATCGATCCAGATTTACCGTGAGGTTAAGAGAAGGAAAGAAAGGTAGGTTTTAAAACCCCCTCTGAGGTGATGCTCAGTTAATCGCCAGATAAACCAAACTGCCTACGTGGAAAGTTTTTTAGGGGCGTTGCGCAAGATGGACGCCCCATTTTTATAAACCACAGTATATTCCTGGCTGAAAAAAAATAAAAGTTCTGCTTTTCTACAAATGGAAAATGAACAAGACTCAGAAAAAAAACAAATGCAAATGGCTCTTTTTAAACAAAGGGGCCTTGATGCTTATTTGAACCGTGATCTCTCAAAATTTCAGGAGCGGTTCGAGACATTACAACTACTGTTGGATAAACCTGCTAACAATGATAATTATGAGCAGGCGTTCGGTATATTCTATGATATCATTGATGCCGTACCCCTACTTTATAACGAGCTAAACGGTTCTGACATTTTCAGAGCGCAAACGAACAAGCCCAATGAATTATTCAATTCCCAATCAAGAATATCCTATAATAAAACCAACCCCAAGCTTATTGGTCCTGGTAAATTTAATGTTTGGTATGAACCCATGTTTTATGGTTGCCTTCCATACAGACCTGTAAATGATAACGAATACTTGCCGCCCTATTTGACTGCCACTTTTGAGACTTGTAAAGAATTAAAAAGCAGGACAATTCCATTGCAGGATTTTACGATAGGTCAATGGAAAAATAAATCCCCGTTTCACGTTATTAATTTATGTTTTGACGACTTTCATTTAGCGCACAATTATGAATTAAAAAGAGCAAATGATGAATATGTTAAAAACCTCACAGCAAATTTAAGCAGCCCAGCGGGAGATTTTGTGCATCAACTTTTTAAGTATTATTCAGAATTATGCCGAACCGGCAGCAATGAAGGTTCTTATTATATTTTAACAGCCTTGTTCAATGCTATACGGCAATATTATGGTAATGAAAATGCAGAAGTTAATGGCTTAATTAGTTGCAGCGCTGCTACTGATGGTGTAGGTTTGAATATTGTTTTAACTCCAGCAGCTGTCAATAAGTATTTATATTTGAATGCGGCCTTTATGTACCGGTTCTTTTTAGTGCAACCTGAAGCACAAAAATACGCTGCTTATCCTTGCAGTGAAATAATTCTAAATCATCAGAAAATAGACGATTTCAATTTTTCATTTAAGGAGTATTTAGTTCCGGCAGAGCGGTTTTTAAAAAGGATGAATTTATAATTTGCTATCGCGATTTTTAGGCATATATATTATGACTTGTTTTTAACTATTATGTTAAGTAGTAAAAGCAGAATTGTGGAGTGCCCAATTTGAAACAACCGATAATTAATGGCAAAGTGGTTAATTATCAGCGGGATAAAATTTGAGGTTTGAAACCTTAAATTCTTAATAATCGTTTCAAGTCAGGCAAAAAACGGTTCCAAGATATTCCTCTATCCGCTACTTAAGGAAACGTACATAATTGTACGTTTCCTTTTTTTATGCAGTTAACTTTTTGACTATCAGAAAATTAAAAGCGTAATTTGAGCATAGAAAAGGTGTTCGATATTTTGATGAAGGTTTTGGTAAACTTTTTTGTTCGTAAAAAAAGCACCCTGGGATTATTTAATTGACGTTTTGGGTGTTCGACTCCCCTTAGGCCATTAGTCCGCTATCGTCTGCGATCTCAACTTAAATCAAATGTATAGAATAAGGTGAAGCTAATATCTAAATCCTATTGGGGACTCACTAAAGCCATGAACAATACGTGTATTTGAAATCTTCACAAATATCTAAATTGGCATAATCTAGAGTTCTGATAAATCCCATCGTTTGGATTGCCGTCATCGTGTCAAACAATTACACTCTGGCCATCTTACATGTACATAATGAGCAGCAAGAACAGTTTTCGCAATGAAAACCGAATTTGATTTCTAAATAGTGAATGATTGTTGATTTCTAAATCTGCTATGCAAAATCCTTATATCTTGGCTTAGATATACTCCCATTAAATATCCGTTGTAACCAGTCCATGAGCTGTTGATGAATACATATCCACAAATACTTTTAACGCTCTTGGCTGTAACACATCTTTTTTGAAAACCAGCACAGTGTTCATTGTGCCTAATTGTTTGTTCAAACCATGACTTGTTATTCTCCTACCGGAATAATAGCTGAAAATTACTTCTTCCGGGAGTAAACTGATACCAAGCCCGGCCTCAACAAAATTGATAATACCTTCGACCGAATTCAATACTGTGCTTTTATAATGAACTATTCCCTTGGAACTCAGCCAGGATTCCAGCCTTGCCCTAAAAATACACCCCTCATCAAATACAATAATTTTCAATGGCTGCTTTGTCAATAACTCATTTAACTTGGGTCCATTTGATGACGTCAAAATAACCAGCTGTTCCTCTTTAATATGTATCTGCCCCAATCCATTAACATTTACAGGTGCCGATACGAATGCAGCATCAAGTTTATAGTTCAACACATCATTGACCAGGTTATTCCTCATATCCGACCTAAACTCCAATTCAACTTCTGGATAGTTTTCTTCAAAATGGTTAAGTATCCCGGGCACCTTTAATGCCATCGTGGTTTCTATGCAGCCTATTTTCAGGCTCCCACTAACGGTATTACTGTTTTTGATGTTATTCTTGGCCTCTTCAACCAAATGCCCAATCTGCTTACAGTATTGCATCAGGGTTTGTCCGCCCGGAGTGAGCTCTACCTTGCGGGACGTACGGGTAAATAATTCTACCCCAAATTCCTCTTCCAGACTTTTAATTCTTGCGGTAACGTTTGACTGAACCGTAAACATAGTCACTGCCGCTTTAGTAAAACTTCCGTTGGCTGCTACGGCCTCGAATATTTTAAGATCGTTTGTATTCATTTTAATTAATCATAAAAAGTGATTTTAAAAATCACAATTAATCGTTTTATACAATCAAATATCATACTTAATTTTGATTCATCAAAAAGAAAATGAAAAACACATCAATTCATCTATTCATTGGTTCATTGCTTAACTTGTTGTTAATCAATAGTACAGAGGCACAATTAGATCATCAGCCAAACTTAAATAATCAAGTCATGAAAAACAGTTCAGTTCACTATCGCACCATTAAGGTAAATGGTTTAAATTTATTTTACAGGGAAGCAGGAGCAGCAAATGCACCCGCCATCCTTTTACTGCACGGGTACCCAACCTCTTCACACATGTTCAGGAATTTGATCCCTATCCTGAGCAAAAAATATCATGTCATCGCCCCCGATCTTCCGGGATTCGGCTACTCTGACGCACCTGATCATGATAAGTTCAAATACACTTTCGACAATCTTGCTAACACAATGCAGTCATTTATTGACAAGTTGGGCATGAAACGCTTTGCAGTTTATATTTTTGACTATGGCGCCCCGGTTGGTTTAAGATTAGCGATGGCTAATCCCGAAAAAATCACCGGTATAATAACCCAAAATGGTAATGCCTACGAAGAAGGCTTAAGCAAAGAATGGAACCCAATACAGAAATACTGGAAAGATCCATCCCAGGCAAACCGGGATTCGCTTAGGGATTTCGTTTCCAAAAAGGCAACATGGTTCCAATATCATGAAGGCGTGTCTGACCCATCATTAATTGCTCCTGAGAGCTATACGCTTGATCAGTATTTCCTTGACAGACCGGGCAATATCGAGATTCAGCTGGATTTAGTAAAAGATTACCGGACTAACGTAGTGTTATATCCAAAGTTTCACGAATATTTCAGGTCCTACCAACCAAGATTATTAGCGGTATGGGGAAATAAAGATCCATTCTTCCTACCTGCCGGGGCCGAAGCATACAAAAAGGATATTCCTGATGCTATTGTTAAATTTTATAATACCGGTCATTTTGCCCTTGAAACTAATGTAACAGAGATCGGTGCAGATATCCTTGATTTTATGGCGACGTTGCCTAAATAAAATTAAGAGTTGTGCGTTTCCTCTATTATAGTTAGCGGCTGAATAATTCAGCCGTTTCTTTATGTTTAAAAGACAATTCTTAACATAGTTTTTGTAAAGCCAACTTTATATCGCGAATAAAATATGACTTAGAAAATTTGGTATTAGTTATTTCCCTTTACCCTACCTGAAAGATCATCTGCCCCAGATGTATGGTGGAGATCTTTTATCTTACTGTTCCCAAAGTTATAAGTGAATGTTAAGCGAGTTACCCGCGTTTCAAGTTTTTGCCGTACATCTATATCATTTGTTTGATAATCGCTGACGATGTGATCTTTGAGGGTATTAAAAATATCGCTCATAGATAATTTGATATTAGCCCGGCTTTCCGCAAAAGAATGACTAATTCCAGCATCGCTCAAATATCTTGAACTAATTAAGAAAATGCCATCATACAACGAAGACGAATAGCTGCTCAACAATTCCGCCTTATATCCTTTCGCCAGCTGAAATGTCTGCATTAATTTGGCTTGGTAAGCTATCTTACCCTTGTTATAATTAGCGCCAAGCAGCGTATCAGATTTAAACTCAATATAAAAGCCGTTAACGTCAGCATTAACACTCCACCAGTTGCTGATGGTGAACGGTGCATTAACATTTAAAGTATAAGCATTCTCCGATTGCAGGTTAATTTTGGTTTGATAAGTAGCCTCACTCACCGGATCGGTTAATAGCACAGTTGTCATAAGGTCACTAGTATGGCTATAGTTAAAGCTTACATTTATGATTCTGTTATAGGTATAACTTAGCTCAAAACTATTGGTATACTGAGGATTCAGAAATGGATTTCCCTTTGAGTAAGTATATTGATCCAGGTAATATACAAACGGGTTTAAGGCATCGTAATCCGGCCGGTCAATACGCCTGCTATAGGAAAACCCGACTTCATTTTTATCGTTTACTGTATGGTTAACAAAAAGGCTCGGGAACAGGTCAAAGTAATTACGTTTAACCACATCATTATCATTAATCAGGTCACCGGTTGAGGAGGTGTATTCTCCGCGCAACCCAACTTCTACTTTTGTATTTTTAAAAGTTTGGCTAAGGTTAACATAACCTGCGTCAATTTTTTCAGTATAAATAAAATTGTTTGTTAAGGTACTATCGTTCACATAAACACCATTCATCTGTTGCTGTGCAGCAAGATTATTATCTGTTTTTACATCGCTGAATTTAACACCGGTTTCAAGCTTCAGATCGTTATTGATGGGAAGCGCATAATCTGCCTTTGCTGTATGTATAGTGATAACTGACGGCGATTGCTGGCGCAAAAACCCGGGCGGCGACATGCCACTCCCATCCAGCTCATAGTAGTGTGTATCGTGTTGCGCGTTCTGACCATTATTAAACCTCGAATAATCAATATCTACCGCAAGTGACTGGCCTAAAGTATCCAGCTTTAGCTTATCGTTTAGGTTTAATGCGAAATTATTATAGGTATTATTGATCCTGGAGAGTGTATTCAGATAGGAATCTATTTCACCGGGTGATGAGCCGATGTTGGTCAGGCTCGCAACATCGTCATGCCCGTTATCAAAATAGCCGTTCATCGTAAAGCCCGCGGTATTATTGCTGGTAATATCATAATCAGCGCCAACCCGATAACTGTTATCGTGGTTTGTACTGGGTGATGATGAAAGCTGGTTAAAATAAGTTTTCTCTCCCAATGAATCCGCGACAGCCCTGTTGATAACAAGGTTATGATCGTATTTACTATCGTAATGGCTAAAACTACCATAAACATTTAAATCACCGTCTTTGTGGTTCAGCGTTAAGGTCTGGTTATCTTTCCAGGAGTTGCCATATCCTACCCCAGTTGTAAAACTGCCGTTAGTGCCGGATTGCTTATTTTTTTTAAGTTTAATATTGATAATGCCTGAACTTCCAGAAGCATCATATTTTGCGGATGGGTTGGTGATGATCTCTATTGATTGTATAGTTGTCCCGTCTGTTGCCTTAAGCAGGGTTGCCAGCTGCGCGGGTGATAAGTAGGTGAGCTTATCGTTAATCATTACGGTTACCCCTTTTTTTCCTCTCAGGCTTATATTATCATCCTGGTCAAGTGTTACACCGGGGGCCCTCGCCAGTATTTCCAGCGCGGTATTGCCGGTGGCCAATACACTGTTTGCAACATTTAACACGGTCATATCCGGCTTTTGCTCAATCAATGGTTTTGATGCGGTGATAAGCACTGTACTTAAAGAGTTGCTGGCGTTATGCATTACGATTACAGGTACGGTAAAGTCAGCATGCGATTCACTTAGGATAAATGACTGACTAATAGCCTGATCATAACCTACCGAAGTAGCCTTAACCAAATAATTCCCCGGAACAATAGTTTTCAGATTGTATCTTCCTGCTTCATTGCTCAATGTACCTTTTACTATGGTAGAATCGGGTAATCTAATCAAACTAACGGTCGCGTAATCCATTGGCTTACCTGCATTATCCGTTAGCGTTCCGGTAACTCCAGTAATAGGTTTATCACTTTGTGCAAACGATAAGGTGGTAATATTGATTAGCAGTAAGACAGAAAATATTTTTAGTAGAATTGACTTCATATCTGTGGGTTTTCTCGAAAATCCACAGTAATATTGAAGCTATAAAATTAATCCACCCCAAGAGGACAAAACCGGGGCCGAATGGGACAATAAATCCCTCCGGCTTGTTTTAAAAACATAGCACGTTCTACGTAAGCCAATCCAAAAAACTGGCAGCTTTTTGTTTGCTCACTACAGGTTTATTAGTGAAATTGAATTTTAAATTGATCGTGATGCTGCGGGTGATACTGGTAGACACATCTTTTATAGCCGCCTTATTAACCAGGAATTGCCTGTTAACCCTGTAAAAATGGTCGCCCATTTGCTTTTCTAATTCTTCAAGGCTCTTTTGTACAAAGTAGGATTTATTGTCAAACGTAACCAGTTGCACCAATTCATGCTCCAAAAAAAACAAAGCAATATCAGGATAAGCAACTGGCAATATCTTATCCTTGTACCTTACCAGCATACGGTCATCACCCCTATTTCTTTTCTCTAACAGTTCCAGTATCAGGTTATGGCTAAGGGGGCTTAACATATCCTTCAGGTCACGGTACTTTGCCAGCGCCTTGGCTACGGTAGTCACATCAAACGGCTTCATAATATAATCAATACTATGGGTCTCAAATGCGGTTAATGCAAATTCGTCATAGGCTGTACAAAATATAACCGGTGTTTTGATCTGCGCTTTATTTAGTATCTCAAAACTGGTACCGTCGCCCAACTGAATATCACAAAATAGTAGATCCGGCTTTTCGTTTACCGCGAAATAAGCAAGCGCCTCTTTTACGGAGTGCAACATGGCTATAATTTGAGCTTCCGGCTGAACCTTCAGGATAGTTTCCTTCAAATCTTCAGCGGTATTCCTTTCATCTTCTATGATTATTATTTTCACTGGTAATTAGTTTTAAACTGACATAAAAATTTGACTGGCCTATCTGAATATTGATCTTTTCGCCTGTAAGGGTGCTGTAGCGTTCATTTAAATTTGCAAGGCCACTCCCCATTGAATGTTCCTTATCATTGTTGGGACGATAATCATTTATCACGGTAACAATACCATCCACTTCTCTTATTTCAATATGCATAGGCTCTTCTTCCGAAAAGGAATTATGCTTAATCGCATTTTCTGCAAGTAACTGCAGGCTAAACACCGGCAAAAAAGTATGAGCGCTTACCGTTTCATCTATATCGATATTATAAAACAGCGCGCCTCCGAGTCGTACTTTTTGCAGCTCCAGATAATCCGAACAAAAGTCAATTTCCTTAGCCAGTGTAGTGGTACTGATATTCATGGACGACATGGATGTTCGTAAGAAATTCGACAGTTTAACCAGATAATTCGACGCGACGTCCGGTTGTTTGTGAATCAGCGATTTAACTGTAGTTAACGCGTTAAAGAAGAAATGAGGGTGAATTTGCTGTAGCAACAATTGATTAACCGCCTGAGAATTAGCGGTTTTAAGAGCCGCGTTCTCCAGAACAGTACGGGTACGTTCGTGTTGTGAGAGCACAAAAACCTGCCAGGTTACAATGAAATAGGTTACCATAGCACTTTGAAGCAATGCGTATAGAAAAAACCTAAGCCCAAACATCAGTGGCTTCGTGTCGCGTATTATTAACCCAAACTTCATTAAATACCTAATCATTTCATCATTTATCATTAAAGGAACAGCGTTCAATAATGAGATCAGAAAAAAGGCATAGAAAGCAAGTTTAACCCCACGCAGATTTCCTTTATGCAGCAGATAGATAAAGAACAGCGACATAAAGTTCATGGAAAGGATCATGAAAAAAGAGATGAACTCATTGATCAAAGAACTTTGAAAATCATTCAGTTCCATCCAGTTCATAAAGAAAAGAATCACCGTGAATGTCAAAGTGGAAAAGACCGCAATCCTTATAGTTATCTTCATCGGAAAGATTTCCGATATTTTATAAAAAATATTTTTCATCAGCTGTGCTAAGTTCTGCATTATTCTTGGCTAACAGGCCTCCTATTTATTAAGCGGTTTTACAAACGGCAAAAACGATACAGTAAAATTCAAATACGGCGCTGCTCCCGTATGGTTTCTGATATAATAATTACTCCAGTCAACATTATGTTTCGATAGCCTGGAATCTATTGTAGAGAAAACACCGCCGTAAACTCCCAAAATTACCTTTTTAGAGACACGATATTCGTAAGATGGGCCCGTTTTCAGCTCGATCAATGTATTCTGCGCATTTTGCGGCAAGGGAGGTTCGTTTATATTGAAGAATGAAAATGTACTGGTTTGTTCCGTGCTGAATGTTAGCCAGCTATTTGTGGTCAACTGCCTGCGCAATGCCACACGGCTTGGCAGATCGATGAATAATTCTGTATTCCCTCCCTCAAACTTGTGCCAGTAATTAAAATAAGGCAGCACAGGGAAAAATGATGAAGGGTCGATGATCACCACAACGCCAATTTTAAATGAGCTGTTATCAGCATGTTTAATAGGGAATATCAATGCGCCAAAATAACTAACCTTTTGAATCGAAGATAGCTGATTGGTAAAACCGGCAATTGTTCCGTTGTAAATAACCGGTTGATTAAACAAAGAATCACGGCGGGTGTAACTTAGCGAAAAGCCGATGGTTTGGGTATTAAAATTCATATCCCTTACCGGAACCTGTGCATTATAATCCTGTACCTGGGTGATGTTGTAATGCTGGTTCATATAACTAACCGACCCTGCCAGGTTATTGTTACCCCACTCTATCAATGGGATATTGAAATTTGCCTTTTCACGTGTTAAACTAACTTTACCCTTAAATAACGGGGTACCAAAAAGATCGGCTGTAGTGTTGGCATTGCCGATAACTTCGGTAGATATAGCCGCCTGCCTAAACAGCGGATAGGCAATAGCTATCTTTTCCAGATAAGCCATTTTTGTAGAGTCTGTCTCTTTTTGTTTGGCAGAGGTTACTGTTGTTTGAGAATAGCTGTAACCAACCCAAACGTTCAGGAAGATAAATATGATGAGGTACTTTTTCATTTTGGGGGTTTAATTTTTTATATAGATGCGGTGCAAAACATTGTATTAGCCAGCCTTTGCCGGTTAGTGATAGCTGATTTATCCAATTACACAAAGTGTAAAAAAGCTATACCTAACCGGCACTGGTTTCTAGGCAGGTGATAAAGCAGGCTGCGTGATAACTTCGGGCTCCTGCTTTTTCCGGGACCTGTTAATTAAATTCTCGATGATCATATATACTGATGGAACCACAAACAGCGTAAGGATCATAGAGCTGGTTAAGCCGCCGATAATTACCCACGCCATCCCATTCTTAATTTCCGAACCGGCACCGGTTGCCGTAGCGATAGGAAGCATACCTAAGATCATAGCGAAGGTCGTCATCAATATCGGGCGTAAACGCTCTTTACCTGCTTCAACCAATGCTTCTTTCGCAGTCCGTCCCTCACTTTTCAGCTGGTTGGTAAAATCGACGATCAGGATGGCGTTCTTGGAAACAAGCCCAAGCAGCATGATCACCCCGATGATCGAGAAGATATTCAAAGTTTCCATGCTCAGCGCCAGCGCTAATAGCGCCCCGATTAGGGCTACCGGGATAGAGAATAATACCACAAAAGGATAGATCAAACTTTCATACAGGGCAACCATAATCAGGTACACCAGCGTAACCGCGGTAAGCAATGCCAGTCCCAGGCTGCCAAAGGCATCCGCCTGATTCTTTACATCACCCAAATATTCTACTGATATACCATCGGGCAGTTTATATTTCGCCAGTTTTACTTTAATATCCGCTGCAACCGTACCTACCGGTCGGCCTACCACGTTGCAATTAACGGTGATAGCATTTATCCGGTCACTTCGTTGTAATACGCTTTCACCAAGCGCCTCTCTTACATCGGCAAATTGCGAAAGCTGGAAACTTTGTCCGTTGCTGTTCACAAAGGACAAATTCTTTACATCGTTAATATTAGTCTTATCATAAGCATCCAGTCCTATCAGGATATCATAGTCGTTGTCTGATTGCTTAAACTTACTTTTATCATTACCGCTAAAGGAATTATCAAGCGCGTTACCAACCTGGCTGGCATCAATACCCAGCATGGTCATTTTATCCCGGTCAAGGTTGATCTCAATATCCGGTTTCTGATCCTTTACAGACAGTTCCACAAACTGGGTTCCAGGTATTGTAGATACTTCCTTTTTATACAATTCTGCTGTTGATCTAACAGCTTTCAGGTCCGTCCCCTTAATCGCGATTTGTATCGGGGCATCATTACTGCCACCTGATACTGATACCGTAGCGAAAGTGAATTTCACTCCCGGCACTATCGTGCTCAATTTCTTCTGCATCGCCAGCCCAAACTCCTGGGTCGACATACTGCGTTTGCTTTTATCAACCAAACTCACGGTCAACTCCGCAAGGTTGGCATTGTTAGTCGTCCCCGCCACACTGCCGGTCACAAAACCTATGCTCGAAAACACATTGGTTACTTCGTGTTGAGATAGCAGCACTTTTTCCACTTGCTGCGTGGTCATATTGGTTTGATAAAGCGATGCTGCCGGAGCCAGTTCCAATTTCATAATTACCGTGCCCTGGTCGCCATCAGGTATAAAGGTTGTTCCGATAAATCCTTGACCAATCAAGAAGAACGACCCGATGATCAGCACCATTACCAGGGAAAGCAGATAACGCTTTTTATGCAGAACAATAGTCAGCAATTTACCGTAGTCCTCTTTAAGCACATCAATAAAATGCTCAAAACCCAGGTTTAATTTACCCCACAGGCTTTTAGGGTTCATTGTTTCTATCTTCCCAAAACGGCTGGCCAGCATAGGCGTAACCGTAAAGGATACAAAAAGGCTCATCAGCGTAGAAATCACCACTACCATAGCAAACTCTCTCAATATAGCGCCGATCAACCCACCGGTAAGTGCAAGTGGCAGGAAAACCACAACATCCACCAATGTAATAGCTAAGGCGGTAAACCCGATCTCACTACGCCCGTCGAGTGCAGCCTTAACCCTATCTGAACCCATTTCCAAATGCCGGTAAATATTCTCCAACACCACAATAGAGTCATCCACCAGGATCCCTACCACCAGCGACATCGCCATCAGCGACATCAAATTCAGCGAGAACCCCATCAGGTACATGGCGATAAACGTTGGAATAATAGAGGATGGCAGCGCGATCAAAATAAACATAGAGCTCCTGAAACTATGCAGGAAAGCAAGCATTACCACACCAACGATCAGTACGGCAAGGCCAAGGTCTTCCATTACCGCATCGGCTGATGCCAGTGTATATAAACTCTGATCCCGCGAGATGCTAAATTTGATCCCATCCTTCGCATATTGATGCTCAATAGTAGCAAAAGCGGCCTTGGTAAGCTTGCTCACATCCACCGCGTTGGCATCCGTTTGCTTAATGATCTGGATACCGATAGACGGAACGCCATTGATATGGTTAATGGCCGTAGGTTTCGCTGTTCCATCAGCTACATCGGCAATATCCTGCAGGTAAACGATTCCGCCTTTGGCATCCTGCGCGATGATGATCTTCCTCATCTGCGCGACATCGGTCACATTCGCATCAAACAAAATAGATAATTGCTGATCCTTGGTTTCCAGGCTACCTGCCGGGAAGGATTGGTTGGCATTGCTGATTGCCTGTGTAACCTGAACGATCCCCAACCCATAGGCTTTTAACTTATCCTGGTCGATATTCACCTTTATTTCACGCTGATCGCCGCCGATAATATTTACCTGACCAACGCCCTGCACATTTTGAAGCACCGCTTTTAGCTGTTTATCTATCAGATCATAAAGTTCACGCGGATCTAGCTTTGAGGTGATACCCGCGCTGATCACCGGGGCATCATCCAGACTGATCTTATTAACTGTTGGTTTCTTAGCGTCATCCGGCAGGTCATTTTGCGTTTGATCAGCCTTTCGCTGAACATCCCTTTCCGCCTTATCAACATCCGCATTACTTTTTAACTGAACAGTAATTAATGAAATCCCTTCCTGCGAAGTAGAAGAGATCTTATCCAATCCCTCAATTGATGAAAAAGCATCCTCTAATTTTTTAGTAACCGATGTTTCAACTTCGGCAGCTGATGCACCTTTGTATATTGTGCTAACACTTATGGTATTGATCTGAATTTTCGGCAGCAAATTATAGCTCAACTGAAAATAGCATTCAACCCCGAATACAATCAGCACGGTAAAGATCACAACAATGAGTAACGGTCTTTTTATGGCAACTTCTGTAACTGACATATACTTATTATTTAGATATAATTACCGGGGTACCATCCTTCAGGTTGATCTGCCCCGACAGTATCACCACTTCATTCTTATTCAACCCACTGATGATCTCTACATAATCACCCATTTCACGGCCGGTAACCACCGTTTTTTGTTTGGCAACATTACCTTCAACCACATACACCGATGCGTTCTGTACGCTCTCCGCAAGGGCTTCCCTCGGCACCATTAATACTTGTTGTTGGGTCTGCTTGGCAAAACCCGCGTTTACAAAGGTTCCGGGGTGCAATACGTGGTCAGGGTCGCTTTCAATAATCATTTCAACCAAGAAACTATGGGTAGCATCTGCTTGCGGACTGATAAAAGAAATCCTGCCGTTAAAAACTTTATTGGGATATACATCAGTGGTAATGTCAACATGCTGCCCCTCTTTTACCCGGTAAACTTCATCTTCTGTAAGGTTAACCTGTACTTTAATTTCAGCATCATTAACAACTGTAGCTATGCTTGCCCCGGCATTTACATATACGCCCTGCTCCACGTCCTTTACCGAAATGATCCCGGTGGTTGGCGCTTTAATTCCCGCATCTTCCAGCTGTTTCCGGGCCTCGCCAAACTGCGTTTCGGCATTGTCATAATCTTGCCTAACTTCGTTCAGCTTTTCCTGGGTGGCTGCATGTCCGTTATATAAATCGGTATAAGTATCCAGGTCATTTTTAAACTTGGCTTTATTCGTTGCCGCTTTTTGAAGATCAAGTAATAACAAACGGCTGTCCATAGTGGCGATCACCTGCCCCTGACGCACATGGTCGCCTAGTTTAAAGGTCAGGCATTTAATGGTACCGCTGCTTGGGGCTAAAACTACGGCCGCTTTAAAAGGTGCCAGTGTACCAGTTTTTTTTATGCTGATATCCAACTGGCGGAAATCAACATTAGCCACTTTAACTGGAATCCTGATGTTCGAATTAACAACAGGTTTGTTCCGTTCATTAAGCTGTTTTTTATTTGCGGCAAGCCTTAGGGTGATTAAAAGTATAATGGCCACTACTATTATACCGGTAATGTATTTGCGTTTCATAACGATTGGTTATAAGGAATTGTAAAAATTTTTAAGTGTTCCGTTTGATTTTTCCAGGTCGATCCTCGCCAGGTAAAAGTTATAAAGCGAGGTGAGGTAATTATTTTCCGCCTCTTTTAAGGAGCTTTGCGCATTGAGCCAATTGGTCAAATCGGTTACTCCCTTTTGGTATTGTAGGTCAGTAGTTTTAAATACCGATGTAGCCAGCTCAATATTGCGACTGTTATTTTCCACATCGCTTTGCGCTTTAACCATCTTGGTTTTGGCATTTTCATATTCAAGCCTGAAATTATCGGCATCTATACGGATGTTCTCCCTGGCATCAAGCTGTTTATATTTTGCTTCATCGTATTGCGCGTTTCGTTTGAAATCAAAAATTGGGATAACCAGCTTAATTCCTACGGCTGAAAAAGATGAAAGCTGGTTAACAGACGGACCAAAATCATTGCCGAAACCAACCGCGCCATATTTTGCATATGCGGTAAGCTTAGGCAAAGCCTGCGCCTTGATACTTTTTTGATTGATAGCAAGTAGCTCAGCGTTTACCTGTGCCAGTTGGTAATCCGAACGGTTAGCAACCTGGAAGGCATTGTCATTTTGCATTAAAATTTCTTCAGGTGATGTCGCTGTCACTGTTTCAATTTCCAGTGCACTATCCAGTGAATACCCCATGTAATTTTTTAACTGATTTTGCGAAAGCGCCAAATTGCTTTCAGCCACACTTACCTGTGAGCGGGTATTATTATAATTGACCGATACTTTATCCATATCGGATTGTAAAGCCACACCTTTTTTTACCTGTAATGCCGATAACCTTATCTGGCGCTCATAGGTATCAAGGTTGATATCCAGCAATGCAAGCTGTTCCCTGTAAACATATATCTGGTAATAAGCTGTGCAAATATTATAAATGATCGTTTCCTGGTTCTGTTGGATATTCAGATCGGCTTGTTGCTTGCTGTATTTATTTGCCCTTAAACCGATAAGTAGTGATTGATCATAAAGTGTCTGATCAACTTCGGCCGTACCGATAGAATTATATTTCTGCGTTAATGCGATCCTGATATCATTCGGGCCGAAAATCCCGGCAGGAATATCAGATTCCTGGAGTTTCAGGTTATCGACCAGCGATCCGCTTACGTTAAAGGCGGGGAGATAAGCGGCAAGCGCTTCTTTGCTTTGCGCATCTGCTGCCTTTCGATCGTTTGCATAAATGTTATTACTGCGGTTGTTTTTAAGGCCATAGGCAATACAATCTTTTAAGCTCCACTTTTGCTGACCGTTGGCTGCTGCTGTAGCCAGACAAAAGATAAAAAAGAGGTAATATTTAGTCTTCATCATGTTGTGGATAAATGTTGTCCGGGCGTATTGATCACCCTCATTTCCATGACAAAACTGGTCAGTTCTAATACGAGAAAAAACTATATCTGGCCCAAGTGGGCAAAATTGGAGTGGAAGCGTAAATAAGACAGGGGGAACAAAAAAGCGGTGTTGTTTTAAACTGCAGGTTTAAGGATGAAGTAGTTTCCCACTGAAATGCCGGCGCATCGTACAATAGAAGGTTATAGCTGTCATTATCGATGATGCTATTAATAAGAATGCGGCAATATCCTTCACAAGCGGGTCATGACCGACAATATCGTATTCCAGGGACGCATTTGCTAAAGCCCCTAGTGAAAAACTTGCTGCCCACCAGCTGATCATAAATGGAAATCCTTTTTTAAATACCTTAAAAAATACAATAACAAATACCAGTAATCCGAAAAAGAATATGGCAGAGGCGAATGTATCAATCGTTTTGAACTGACTAACATATGCTAAGAAGCTAACTTCAAAGGGTGCCGACATTAGCAATAATGTTGGCTGTAAAAAAGCATCAATCGTCTCACGGTGCATCAGCCGGTAAAGAATGATAATAAAAAGTGAAAAGACCGGGATAATTCCAAAAGAGAAAAGTATCAGATCGGCTTCTTTACCCCACGACCCAAAATGCATGCCCACACCGGATGTGGCAGCGTTTAGTACTACCAAACCGGGAATTAATATCGGAGGTACCGCATTCAGGATATCGATGTTTCCGTTAAACATCCTGACTGTTAATAAATACATGAACCCAACACCGCCTGCGGTTCCAGCCAGCCAGATTACCCTGCCTATGCTCAGCGAAAACGGCACAATGATAGTTGCAATTAATATCGCTGAGATAAAAAAAGTACCTGCAAAATTCCCAAAGACAGGATGACTCAGCTCATTCTTAACACTTGACGGATATTTGATTATTTTAAGCAGGTAAAGTACTGTTAATAAAATAAAGATGGCGATAGCTATGATACCGATAACAACAGGGATGCCAGGTGCCGCGCCAAAAAGCAATGTAGCCTGTCGCCATTCAATCGATAATGCTGAGATAGCCACAGTTTCACCAAATAGGCCAACAGGTAGATATTGAAGCGTAACTACGGGATCTTTTTTGTCAGTCTGTAGATTAGGAAGGGCTTCTTTATTACGAATTGATTCCGTCATCATTTCTTAATACTTGTGTCAGAGCTATCGTATTCAAAAACATCACCTAAAATTAACACAATCCATATCCCATATGTCGTTTGCTTTTTTCAGAACAGGGCCTTTGGTTGTTTTTACCAGTACAGTATTATAGTTAACCAGCTCTTGCAAGGCTACTCCACCAGCAATAATATTTAGCTGTATATCAAGCCGAACGGTAGCTCCGCGCTGCAAAACGCACAAGAGCTTTTTTGCCAGCTGAAAATTAATCTTATCCGGAATATCCAATACCAGGTCCAGGTCGCTGCTTGCCTTTAAGACCATTGAACCGGTGGTGAGTTCGAAGCCCGTGCTTCCGGTTGGCCCCCAATTATATCCGCTTTGATCCAGTATAGGCTTGATCCGCAAAAGGCAATCAACCGCAGGGGGAAAGCTGCTGATGTATAACGCCTTCCACTTTGATGGATCAGTTAAGGAATAAGGCGTAACTACAGCAAGGGGGTGTTTCGCCGATAACCATGCGGCAAAACGCTCCCCCCTGTTATTCCCTCTGATGCCAACCGGTATATAACCATTATACGGCTCCGCCCGCCGTACAACGACAAACGGACTTTTAGTTAACGAGCTAACTGCCCAATCCGGGAATGGCTGAATAAAAATAAGCTCATCTATTCCGCGGATCTGAACTAGATCATGCGGTTTTAACTCCATTGTTCCGCCAGTTTAGCCCTGGTTAAAATGGAACTTGCCCTGCCGCCATTCATCGCAGGTTTTGTTTTCAATCGTTGCCCCAGTGTGTAATCTCCTGCATTTATTGCCTTTGCTAGGTAATAAGCTACTTTTTCAATGTCTTCACTGGTAGGCTGGTCAGCGTTAACCCCTTCTATTAATTTATCAAGCGCACCGAGTGTATAATAATTATGAATATCATAGGCCATAGCGGGAACTTTTCCCGTTGCCTCCTCCAGTTCCACAATAGTCCGTTTGGTGATCCTGGCGGCTGATTGTTTAGACATTGCCTGCACATTAATCGATTTATCATCAAGCGCAATCAACCTACTGGACTGCATCCCATGGGCCAGAAATGCACCTGATATAGCATTTCCAACAATTATACCCGTTACCGCATGCCCATGCAATCTTGCAGTGGCGTAAGCATCTACACTGGCTGCACAAGCATAATGGATGCCCAGCAACTCCTCATTATAACCATAAGCCTGGCTAGGCACATCAATAATTGGTATCAGATGTCTTTTAACAGCATTATTTTGATCTTCTTCGATGGCTTGCCTAATGTACTTTGCCAATTCCCAACCTTCCTGCACGCCAACCTCACCTTTAGTAGCCCTTGGATACCTGTTTTTTTCATTAGGAACCACGGCGATGAACCTAGTTAGAATACCGTTAAATATCCGGTCAGCAATCAATACGCCAGGAAAATCAGATACAGACTCTGCACCTTCTGTAAGTGCCGTAAACCAGGTACGGCCGCGGCTTGGTGTACTGGCATTTTCTATCTTTATATTAGCTTTTACTCCACTATTCAGGAAAGCAGAAACTTCTTTAGTTGTTGTTCTTTTTAGCGGATCAAGCTGATTGACCGCAGAAAGAAAACGGTCTATTTGCCGGGTTCTAAAAACTGAAGGCTTTTTATTTATAGCTATGCGGAGAGCGTCTTTAAAGGCTTCTATATCATCTTCAACCAGTTGGTCAATAAGCCCGGATTCTAAACGTGCTGCGCCGCCTATGGTATCCCAGATCAACCGGCGGTCATGCGAATTAAATTCGACAATACCGGCTTCCTGTTCAATTACCTCGGGGCCATTCATGCCGAAACGCGCCGTTTTAGTCATGATAAGTTCCGAACATAGCGCCGCGGTAATGGACATACCGCCAAAACAACCTACATTCCCCGGAATTAGCCCAATTACCGGTACGTGTTCGCGCAGCGCTACGACTGCAGACTGGATCTCCGAAATTATTAACAAACCATAATTTGCCTCCTGAAGCCTTACCCCTCCGGTATCAAAAACGATGATAGGAATTATTCTCTTCCCTCTTTTATTATCGGTCAATGCCTGATCAAGTGAACCGGCAATTTTACTACCGCATACCTCACCAATCCCACCACCCTGGAACAAGCCTTCGATAGATAAAACCACGACGTCCTGTCCATCAAATTTTCCGCGGGCTATCACCATCCCGTCGTCACTCTCCGGAACAATCCCCTGTGGCGCCAGATGTGGCGATTCTAATTTATCAAATGGGCCTAATAATTCTCTAAAACTATGTTTATCTAATAAAGCTAATGCTCGTTCGCGGCCTTTCAACTCAATAAAGCTATCTTGTACCATAATTATTTCGTATTATTTACAATTTCCAATACTTGTGCCAGCCTTAAGCTAACTACACCCGGGGTGGCCCCGAAGTCGTTCAATGTAATCTTCGCATCGATATCATTCAGCGCCACAAAGCGTTCAAATACAGCCTGCCACACCTGCCGGAATCCATCTGATGCTGTACGAACAACAAATTCCGTTTCGTTGTGCTCAGTAGGTTCTATCAATATTTCCAGGTCGCCGGAGCCTACCACGCCAATGTGGCCCCGTTGTGCTATTTTCTTCCCCGCGGGATATTTAAAAGTGAAAGATTCCATATTATCTCTTTTTAAGATTTTCTAATATTTTATGTATAAAGATAGTGGCGGCAAGCAGGTCAGCGCTACCTCCCGGTGAAACCCAGTGCAGCTTGGTATAATTTTCCAGATCCATATAAAGTCTCCAGTTTGCTGCAACACTTAAACCTCCGTTATCAAGTATCTGCGCTGCATTTTGCTTAATTTCCAATAATGTCCGCATGTCGCTACGGTTCAGAATGCAGGTATCATCGGTAAAAGACATTAATGATAACAGCACGTTAAGCCGCTTGATCTCTTCATCCTCATTATCGTATTTGTCCCAGGCGGCGAAAGCTATTTCCCTTATCGAAGGAAAACCTGCCATTGCTTCCTCTTTGGCACTTTTTACTGAATATCGCTGGCGAACTTTTTCTCCATTAGTAACCAAAACAGGTATAAACTGATCAGGGTATTGCGCAATTGATCCTGCTGTAAATAATATCGCTTCACCGGTAACCTCCGTATTAAATGGATTTGAAAGCAACATCGCCGCAGCACCTGTTATCAACCCTAAAGCCCATATCGCTCCTTTATGGGAATTCACACCCTTTGTTGCCAACAACATTTCCAACTCTCCTTTACGCCCGATCAGCCCAAGTTGCTCTCTAACCTGTTGCGATGGTTGCCGATCTGCTGCGAAAACGGCCATTTGATAAAATGTGTCGTAAAGCGACAATGCCGATGTCTCCATTAATTCAAGCGTCAGATCATAATGGCAGCCATCACCCCGCATATCTACCAATCCTGGTTTGGGAGTTAGCCTGACTTCTTCCAGCAAAGCATCTACAGCAAGTTGTGCTAGTTGCAGCGCTATTTTGGGGAATTTTTTTGTTTGAGGATATGCTAACATAGTTATGCCGGTTACCAGTTTTTAAATCTCGAGGGGGGATTATATAATCCGCCTGACCATTCCACCAGATCCTGCACATTTTTGGCGGCCAGCAAAGATCTTTTCGCGTCCGTACGGCGAATGCCTAAATCTTCGGGATAAGCTACAATGCCCTTTTCTCTCAATGAGCTAATTGCCCCTGAACTGGATTCCATGCCAACCGAAGTAACACCCGCAATCGCGCTCAGTGCCTTTCGGCGTTCTTCTTCTCCATCTGCTTTATAAATATAGGCTACGCCTTCTTCTGTTACCACATGGGTTACATCATTTCCATAAATCATGATAGGGGCAGTAGCCAGTTTAGCTTGCTTCGCGACTTCAATAGCGTCAAGGGTCTCCACAAACACGGGCGTATTGCCGTTTTGGAATGTCTCAAATGTTTGTACAACCAGTTTTCGCCCTTGCGCAAGCGGATCATCACTGGTAATTAAATCGAGCCAGGCTGCTGAAGAGTGCCGCCGGCCATGCGGGTCATGCCCCATATTTGGCGCCCCGCCAAAACCAGCAAGTCTGCCGGAAACCACAGTGGACGAATTTGCGTTCCTATCCATTTGCAAGGTCGAACCTACGAACATATCAACGGCATATTGTCCCGCCACCTGCGCAAATGCACGGTTGGAGCGTAGCGACCCGTCCCTGCCAGTAAAAAAGATATCCGGTCTGGCAGCACAATACGCTTCCATCCCTACTTCTCCGCCAAAACAATGAACAGTTTCCACCCAACCGCTTTCAATGGCCGGGATCAGTGTAGGATGCGGGTTTAATACCCAGTTAGTGGCTATCTTTCCTTTTAAACCCAGCTTTTCACCATAGGTTGGTAACAGCAGTTCAATGGCTGCAGTATTAAAACCTATGCCATGATTAAGCGATTGCACATTATGCTTTTCATATACCCCACGAATAGTCATCATGCCGATCAAGATCTGAAGCTCGGTAATCATTTTTGGATCACGTGTGAATAGGGCTTCTAACTGGTATGGCTGGTCTGCTTCGACTATAACATCTACCCATGATGCCGGAATGTCTATCCTCGGAAGCTCATCCACGATCTCGTTCACCTGCACAATTACAATCCCGTCCTTAAATGCGGTGGCTTCAATAATTGTCGGGGTCTCTTCGGTATTCGGGCCCGTATACAAATTCCCGAAACGATCCGCCTTATCAGCGGCAACCAAAGCAACATTGGGGATCAGGTCGATAAATAGTCTGCCATAAAGTTCAAGATAGGTATGTATCCCTGCCACTTCAAGTTTGCCATCCTCAATCATCTGTGCAACTCGCAAACTTTGCGGTCCTGAAAAAGAAAAATCAATCTTTTGTGCGATCCCTTTTTCAAATATGTCCAGGTGATCAGGCCTCGATATGCTCGACATAACCATGTGGAGTTTATTGACCTTTGCTGCATCCACCTGTGTTAATGCCGTGGAAAGGAACGATGCTTGTTTCTGATTGTCCCCCTCCAGCACCACACGGTCGCCGGGTTGCAACAAACTTTCCAATGCCTCAACAATATTTTCCTTTTTTAGGATTACGCCATTCATTAAATGTGTTATATTTTTTATCCTGCGATTTTTTTCGTCGCGTTTGGTAGTCCAGGATGTTCTTGACATGTTAATATTTTTATGATATAATTTCATTAAATGTTATCTATTAAACTGTCTCGCTATCACGCCAAAGCCAGCTAACGGTATCCAGGTTCTGGGAATCCATAGACATAATCCTGGCTTCAGGAAACGACGAGGCTGCAATTTTTGATAACACTCCCGATGGTGATACTTCGATAAAAGCTCTTACACCTGATTCATAAATTAGCGTGGTCGCGTCAAACCATTTCACAGTTGAGGCAACGCTTTTCCAAAGGTCATCACCAATAGTTTCAGCTGTTGTAAGAATTCGGCCTGAATAATTAGAACAATACGGTATCAAAGGTTCATTTAATTTTAACCCGGCTACGCTGTCTTTCAATGCAGTACTTACTCCTTGCATTAATGGGCAATGTGATGGCACCGATAAATTGAGCAACTGCGCTTTCTGTATTCCCGCGCTTTCCAGCGCACCTGCCAAAGCACTCAGGCTTACAATTTCCCCCGCTATTACCTGTTGATCAGCCGCATTGATATTAGATAGGTAGACAATTGAGTGATGCTGATTATGCTGATTTACAATTTGCTGTAAACGCGGCAACTGAAAACCTGTTACGGCAAGCATTCCATATCCTTTCGGATATGCTTGTTCCATTAATGTTCCCCTATCCCATACCAGCTTCAATGCATCGGTAAAGGATAACACCCCACCTATTACCGCCGCTGCAAATGCACCAACAGAATGGCCTGCAACATAATCAGCTTTAATTCCCCTGGATAGCAATCTTCTCGCTGATATTACTCCTGCAATCAATAAGCAGATCTGCGCGAATACAGTGGAAGCTAGTCGCTCTTTCGTATCCAGCGTCTTGATCGGTTCGCCAAGTACTAGTTCTGCTTCTGAAAAAATATTAGCCACAATCGAATCTGTTAAAGAATAATCCTTTAACATCCGCGGATGCTGAGACCCCTGCCCGGGAAACAAAAAAACTGTTTTCATAATCACATATTTTGTCGATAATACCCTTTAAAATTGGCTTTGATCAAAAGAGTTGGTTTTCCTTATTTGTTAAACTTGGAACTGTTATCACATTAAAATCTGTTTTCAGCGATTCGTGGCAGGTGTTGCAGGTATTGGTCAACACCGCAAAACTACTTTTAAAGGCATCCGCATTTTTCGCCCGGATTGCTTTTTCCATGGCATCCATCGCAGGGAAAATCATTACTACAGCTGTTGCTTCAGGCTTATCTTTATGAAATATTTGAATCCTTTTAAATCCGCCTAATAGTTGTTTCCGTTCATACTCAGCTAACTGCCAGTTTTTATTTTGCCCGGCAAGCCAAAGTTTAAGGTGGTGCGGCTGAACAATGTTGTTCATTATTTCGCCGGTACCGGGTACATACTCGCGGCTTAATTGATTTTGTATGCTGTCGATCTTTGATTCCAACTGGCCTTCATCATCGTTGCCTTGGAGATTACATCCCACTATCGAAAAAAGAAATGCAAAAGGGAGCAGTATCGCTAATATTCGTTTCATACAATTTATATTTAATTAGTTTAAGAAATCAGTACACCATTTACCATAAGCCTAACTTCAATGTTTCCTCGTGTTGCATTGGAATATGGGCATATCTTATGTGCCTTTCTAACTATATCAATGGCGGTTTCCTGATCTACTCCATATAATTCAACACCAAGTTCTGCCGCCAAAGCCATCATACCTGTATCTAGCTGCACTAAATTGATTTTAGCTGTAACATGAAGCTCATCAACTCTGACTTTTTCCATGCGAGTAATATGCATTACCGCATTGTCAAAACAAGCGGCATATCCTGCCGCAAAAAAAGTTTCCGGTGTTAGATGCTGATCATCGATACCGCCTAATGCCTTTGGCAATTGCACATCTGCGTCAATCAGATTAAAATCCGATACTACATGACCATTACGTCCTCCTGTAGATTTTGCGCTAACTGAATAAATAGTTTTCATGCATATTTTGAACTTTCAACCTGCAGAAAGGGGATTCTACAGGTTTTGTTAATTATTGAATAGGGGTTATCTTTTAAGTTCTGCGTTTCTGGCAGCCAGCATAATTAAATCGGCAACCTGTTTAGGGTGCGACATAAACACAGAGTGACTTGCACCCGGGATCTCTACTTTATAACTTTTTGCACGTTTTGCATACATGCGTTCCAGGTCCGGGTTGATGATCCTGTCGGATTGGGCTACCATATACCAGCTTGGTTTAGCTTTCCATGCCGGGTTTTGGATAACGCCATGAAATACAGCATCGGCAGCAGGCATTTGAGCATTAGCCATAAATTCCGCTTGTCCTTTAGGAATATCAGCAGCGAAATCAGGATAAAAGCGGTCAGGACTAAGCATATCAAATCCATCGGCTCCTTTTTGAAGAGATTTATAGGCGGAAGGATAAATTTTACCATTGCCTGCCTCTGTTTCTCCACTATCCGGCGCATGCGCTGCAATGTATACCAATCCTACAACTTTGGGATTATTTCCGGCTTCGGTGATGATAGCCCCACCATAGCTATGCCCTACCAATATACAGGGTCCATTTTGCATGTCAATAACACGGTTCACGGCAGCTATATCACCAGCAAATGAGGTAAGCGGCTGTTCTACTACCGACACATGGAAGCCTTTACTCACTAATATATCGTAAGCGCCTTTCCAGCCCGATCCGTCTACAAAGGCACCATGCACAAGTACAACGTTTTTTACAATTATAGTACTATCCGTTTTTGAATATCGCTTGGCCAACGTTTCATTGAAGGTCACGGCTTTTACATTCAAGTTAAAGAGTGCGCAAATGGCAATTACTATTGCGCTGGTTTTCATTGAAATTTTCATGTTTTCTGTTTTAAGTATTTGTTTTTATTTCATGCTAATGGTTAAGTTTTCATTTGTCAATGACCTATAGAAACCATTATGCCGGAAAATTACAGCTAACCCATTTGGTGGAAGAATATTTTACGCCCAACGGGGCAAATCAGGCAGGGAATAGTGCACATAGCGGGTTAAACAATGAATGCAATATTGTTATTTCGGTGCTTTGCAATAGCCTGTAAATCCCTCCCCCGGAAAAAGGCATCGGCACATTTAACGGGCGTAACATTGTTCCGTTGCAGGTAATCTATACGGATATTTTATAATGATGTATGGTTACCTCTATAACTATAACGGAGAAGGACAACGCGACAATTTGCGGTGATACTGCAAATTGAAATTGACGGTCACGGATTTAAACTAAGCCAATCCAAAAAGTTTCCTGCTTTATTCTTACTCACATCAATCCTTGAAGGGAATGCAAACTTTAAATTTACCGTCATTGAACGGGTAAGACTAGTCGAGAGATCTTTAATCGCCCTCTTGTTTATAAGGTATTGTCTGTTCGCTCTAAAAAATGATAATCCGCCTTGCTTTTCCAATTCCTCAAGCGTTTTTTGAATAATATAAGATTTACCATCAAACATTACCAGTTGAGTTAACTCATTCTCCAGGTAAAAAAATGCGACATCATCAAATGCTATTGGTAAAATTTTGTCTTTGAAACGCACCAGCAGCCGCTCTTCACCTCTACTCTTTTTATCAAATAATTCAATAATCATATTATAGGTTATCGGATCAAGCCTGTTCCTCAAAATCTGGGAGGCAGGAAGCCCATCGTTCTGCTTAATTGCACCATTAACGTACATCTTATCCGTTAGCATCACACCTTTCATACCACAACATGTTTCTATTGCATATATAAATTTGTAATTACAGGTAAACCTATCATAAAACTCATCAATAAAAGTGGTGGTAACTTCGTCCTGAGTATATAACTTATTGTTTTGAAAGCATAAAAAGTTATGAGCGTCCCAAATACTAAAATCATGACTGTAACCGTCCTGATGTAACTTAATTATAGCATCTGCAGCTAAATTTTTAATAGGTTTCTTCTGTGATAAGTAAATAGATCTGTTCATGCCTTAATTTTTTAATAGATTTATTAACTGATAAAAATATAGCTGCAGTTTTAAGAGAATTTTTATTGTCACCAAATTGTAATTAATTACTTGTGAACATTTCAATAACTATACCACAATAGCAACTCTCTCATATTCAATTGTTTGCGATTTTTTAAAAAAGACAATTATCGAAATATCGATAGTTCAAATAATAACCACTATCGAAATATCGACTTTCATTCACCTTTGGGTTGCCATCAATTAGGAGTTGAAAACTGAAAAGCTGTACTGAATAAGATTTAAGCTATTTTTTTTCTACCATTATATAAAATGAAGAAAACTATGGTCAAAGCGAAAAGAGAAGGAATGGAACAATACAAGTTTAAGCTACCTTTTAAAATAATTATTTTAAGCATAATTGGGGTACTGTTGTCACATCCCGGATTTGCACAATATTTCCCTGGCCCGTCTCCTGTTTCTGCAGAAATGGAAAACTCTTTAATTAAACAATTGCAAAATGCAACCACCAGGGCAGCTAAAGTGCCGGTGCTATTAAACTTAAGCAACCTGTATTATAATAAATCAACTAAAACTAATGCCGACTTAAATAAGGGTATAAACTATGCAGAACAGGCTAAAGAACTTAGTATCTTTTTTCACAATATTTCCGGGTATAACGATGCACAATTAATGATAGCCGACATTTTAATAGACCAGGATAAAATGCAGGAGGCGGAAAAGATTTTGCCACAGGTTAATGACACTACTAAGGTTAACTTATTATTAACCTTAAGCTTTAAATACGCGATGAGGGACATTGGGCAGGAACAAATGAACCAAGATAGTGCGCTGTATTATGTAAAACAAGCTAAAGTTTTAGCTACTAAACTTCACCAAAAGATAAATACAATAACCTGCCTTAAATACATGGGCTCCATCCACGCGGCAATGGGTAATTTACAACTCGGTGAAAAAGAATTAACAGATGCGATCACGCAATATAAATTAATTGGCTATCAAAAATTACAATATACTTATTGTGAGCTAACCCAGCTTTACATTATTAAAGGCGATTTCGATAAGGCGCTTGTTAGTGGCATGCAGTCTATACATTTTATGAAATTAACAAGGGATACCATTAATGCCGGCGATTTTTACAATTACCTATCTGTAATATTGGCGCATGATAGCCAACATCAAAAGGCATTAGCTTATGCCCGTTTATCTTTTGAAAATGTCAAACTACATTCTGGATATATAACAATTGGGCTTGCAATTCGTCAAATTGTATCACAGTTAATTTCCACACATCAATATCAGCAGGCTTTATCATTCATCCTTGAAAATTATAAAAAATACCCGGTAAACAATGAAAGTGACAAGGAATTATATATCGGAACAATTGGCGATTGCTATTTAAAATTGAAACAATTCGATAAAGCCGAGAAATACTTTTTAGAAGAATTTAATATGCGGAAGGCATCTAATTCTTTATCAGAGAATACCTATCACAGAATGGGTTTCTTCTATGTAGAAAGCAAGAAATATAAACAAGCGCGCCCTTATCTGATGTCAGCATTAAAATTTCTCGAAAAGGATGCTCCAATGGCAAGGAAAAATCATTTGCGCTATATGCTTTTCCTGGTAGATTCCGCTGCCGGCGATTATCTTTCTGCGATCAGGAATTTAAGTCTTACTAAAAAGTATGATGATACAATGTACAAAGCCAACAAAGTAGATGAAATACAGCGATTGATGATACAATACGATGCGCAAAATAAAAATTCGCAAATTAAATTATTGAGACAAAAGGAAACCATCCAGGATGTGAACCTTAAACAAGCTAATCTTGTCCGTGACCTGACCATCGGAGGAATTCTAATACTAATGGCAGTTGGTTTTATATTTTACCGGCAAAATCTTCAAAAACAACGAAATAGCGCTTTGATCTCGCAAAAGAATAAGCAGTTGCAGCAATTACTGACTGAAAAAGAATGGCTACTAAAAGAAGTTCACCACCGTGTTAAAAACAATTTGCATACGGTTATTTGCTTGCTCGAAATTCAGGCAGAATTTTTAAAAGATGATGCACTAAAGGCTATTGAAAATTGCCAGCACCGCATATATGCCATGTCACTGATCCATCAAAAATTATATTTATCGGAAGATGTAAAAACAATCAATATGGCCGATTACCTGCCTGACCTGATTAAATACATTAAAGAAAGTTTTGAAACACAGTCTGCCATCACCTATGATATCGATATACAACCATTGCAGCTGGACGTTTCCCAGGCGATGCCATTAGGACTGATCATCAATGAAGCGGTGTCAAATTCTATTAAATATGCTTTTCCAGAAAGAAAAAGCGGTACAATAACTATAAAAATAGCGATCGTTGAAAATGAGATAATCGTTGAGATTGCAGATGACGGGATCGGTTTTACAAAGAAAACAGAACTTAGCAAACAAAGCTCACTAGGCTTAAAGCTCATACGGGGTTTGAGCGACGATATCAATGCGAAAATCAATTTTGAAAATAAGAATGGAACCCATATAACCATTATATTTACACCTGTTCTTCTAACAGAGCTTCCGGATACTAGCGGAATAAACGATGAAAGCGAGGTAACTTTTGCGGGCTAAAGTATTAATAGTTGAAGATCAGTTTATCGAAGCCCATAACCTGGAAAGAATACTTTTACGTGCAGGATATAAGGTCTGCCCCATTGCACGTTCAGTACCAATAGCCCTGAAGATCATCGAAAAAGAGACACCGGATCTTGTCCTGCTGGATATTTATTTACAAGGCAGTTTGACAGGTATAGATCTGGCTAAATCATTAAGAGAAAGAAATATAGCCTTTGTTTTTCTATCTGCAAACTCCAATAAACAAGTATTACAAGATGCAAAGGAAACTAAGCCTTATGGTTTTTTGGTTAAACCGTTTAGGGAAAAGGATGTCCTCGTTATGCTCGACGTAGCGCTCTATATACATCAGCAAAACCAGCAATCATTGCTCAAAGAAGCCGGGCAGAGTAAAATTTCCAAATCCTCTTTCAGCCAGGAATCAAAAAGTCTGATTGGAAAAAGCACCCTAATGAATGAAGTTTTTCAGCAAATTAAACTCATTTCTGATTCAGCTATTTCTGTCTTGATCTTAGGGGAAAGTGGTACAGGTAAGGAATTAATTGCAAAAGATATCCATAATTCTTCCGGCAGAAAAGACAAACCATTTGTCGTCGTCAACTGTTCTGCGCTCCCGGCAAATCTGGTTGAATCTCATCTTTTTGGACATGAAAAAGGGTCTTTTACAGGCGCGACTGAAAAAAGAACGGGAAAGTTTGAACAGGCAAATAACGGCACCATATTCCTGGATGAAATTGGCGAATTGCCAATGGATATGCAGGTAAAGTTTTTAAGGGTATTGCAGGAACGGGAAATTGAACCTATAGGCGGCCAATTAAAAAAGATCAACGTGCGGATTATCGCAGCAACCAACCGGAAATTGGAGGATGAAATTGCTGCTGGGAATTTCAGGATCGACCTCTATTACCGCCTTAACGTTTTCCCAATTACCTCTCCGCCATTGCGCGACCGTAAGGCAGATATTCCTTTGCTTGCAAAACACTTCATCAACCGGTATAACCGTGAGACCAATAAAAACATTATGGGTCTGTCAGATAATGCATTAAAAGAATTGCTTAATTATGATTGGCCGGGCAATGTAAGAGAGCTTGAAAATATTATTTTCAGGAGCATGCTGATTAGTTCGGACCCTTTGATTGATAAAATAGGATTGACTAGTGAAAGCACTGTTTATTCTTCATCCAAGTTCAATACTATTATAGAAAATGAGCGGAACTATATCTTAATAGTCCTGGAAAAATGTAATTGGAAAGTTGCCGGAGTTGGTGGTGCCGCGGAAATACTTGGTTTAAAAGTGTCGACACTTACCTCGAGAATAAAAAAGCTTGGCATAATAAGGCCTGCCTGATCTTTTCTGTTTCATAACTTTTGCGACTTTTTTAATTAAAAAGCATTCGGTTTAAGGGATCTCAATAAAACAAGCCTTATTTAAACCTGCGATATCGAACCTCCAAAAGAATCTGACCACCTACTAACTTCGTATTCATCCCACAAATAATACCTGTCGAAAGCTAATTTGTCCGCTTGGGCTTAAAATTATTGCCGGTGCGGAAGATTAAATTCAGATTTGGACTGATTGATATGGAGTATCTCTTAAAACTACCTTTATTCAAACTGATGTTTATCTTATCCAAACAGAAACCCGAACTGCTATTTTTCATTCTATTGATTGTTGGTTTAGTGCATATTTCTGTGGATGTCATGTCGCAGGATATCAACAAACATGAGGAAATAAGTTTATGGTCAAAAAATATTCCTGATGGGCCGGGTCCAGGGGGCAGCGAGCATGTATCAAAAAAAGGAGTTTACACCAATGTTTCCCAACCCCGCATGGTCGTATTTCGTCCGCAGCATCCGAATGGTATTGGCATATTGGTCATCAGTGGTGGTGGTTATGCCCATATCGAAATAGGCAAAGAAAGCACCCCGGCTGCAGCATGGCTGCAGGCGAACGGAATAACGGCTTTCGAGTTAATTTATCGCCTACCGGCAGAAGGATGGGCTACTACTAATGTGCCTTTTGAAGACGGGCAGCGTGCAATACGGATTATTCGCAGCAAGGCTAATGCGTTCGGCATCGACCCGCATAAAATTGGCATCATGGGTTTCTCAGCTGGTGGTCATCTTGCAGGAATGATAGAAACTTGTTTTAATACCCCATTTTACGCTCCAAACGATCGCATAGACTACCTATCCGCCCGTCCAGACTTCGCTGTATTGCTTTACCCTGTAATTACGATGCTGCCACCATATGATCATACCCATTCGGAAAAAGTGATTATCGGCAGGCACCCTGGCAGTGAACAGCAGAAGGCTTACTCAGTCCAGCTTCATGTCAACAGCCAGACACCGCCAACTTTTTTGGCACAGGCGGCGGATGACCCAATAGCTAATGTGGCCAATAGCAAGTTAATGTATACGGCTCTGCAACAATATGGCATCCCTAGCCAACTTCATATTTTTCCGGAAGGAGGACACGGCTGGGGAATGGGTATGGCAGGGACTCCCGAAAAAGAATGGCCTGAATTATTCAAGAGATGGGCAAAAGGGGTTAATATCTGGCCATAGATCAATAAGCGGGAAGTAATCAAGTCCGGGTATAGTATTGGTTAAATTAAGCATCAATCCGGTGGATGTGAGGACACATATCGGTAAAGGTGTAGACGCATTAATGAACGCCATAACTAAAAACATTTATTTACAAACTACATGTCAAAAACATAGAAAAATCATGAAAATTAATATTGGAATTAAAGAAGAAGACAGAAACGCCGTTTCAGAACAGTTAGCTAGATTATTAGCAGATGAATTTATATTATACACCAAGACAAGGAATGCACACTGGAATATTGAAGGGTCCGACTTTCATTCCATGCATGTCTTTTTTGAAAGCCAATATGAGCAATTGGATGAGATAATGGACAGCGTTGCTGAACGTATTCGTAAGATAGGTCATTATGCCCCCGGAACATTAACGCAGTTGTTACAACTTACGCACCTTACGGAAAAAAGCGACAATAAAAACGATAGCCTCGGCTTTTTAAAAGAACTACTGGAAGATCATGAAAGCATTATAAAATTTATACGCGGCAATATCAAGCCGTTTTCAGATGAGTATAGTGACGCTGGTACCAGTGATTTCATAACCGGTTTAATGGAAACACACGAAGGTATGGCCTGGATGATAAGGTCTCACTTCAGTCTCTAGTTACAAAAAAATACTTCAGTGATATTATGACAAAAAGTAGTAGATGTTCCGAAAGGCTTGTTAAAGCTCAACATATTGAAAATTAACTTCACATATCTATCTTTATATCTGAAGATTTTCAATTTCTGTAATTGAAAAATGCTGAGTAATTCGGTGAGCAAGAATTTAAACCATTATAAAATATTGCATATCAAAACGGCACAAGGGCAATACAAATCCCTCTGACTCTTTCTTTTAGTTGTCTACTTTGAGGGAATAAAATATCATGCGTACTCGAATCACGAGCCCGATAACCTTACTTTAAATAACAGCCGTTGTTATCACTTGTAAATTACAATTCTCCATCTTTAATCATAGGCTCAATTAAAGCTAAAACAACTTCAATTTGTTCAAAGTAACTCCCGTCACCGCCACTTAGACAATAACTACTTGATTATCAAGTAGTTATTTTTGCTTCAGGGAATATGAACCCCAATATTCAGACATTTCAACTCGTTGATAATTAGTTACTTACACTATTTTCATCCATCCATTGGCTTAAATTAGAGCTATTTTTCTTCAAAAAGTGAGTAAAACGGTGAGTGTTTTAAAGCTAAATTATAGCTGAAAAGCACGCAAAAAATCACCCCATTTGTGTATTTAGTTAAGGTATGCGCTACGCCGATAAGTGCATTAATGGCAGTAACCGACTGCTTTTCTTCAAACTAAGAGAATATATAAAGGCTTACGAGACTATTCTTTTACCCGGTCGCTTTCTTCACCTGCACCGGTTTGATTATGTTTGCGCTGATCTTTCACAGCGTTTCCAAAGCGCATGCTTAAGGTAAGCAGTGCGGCACGTGAGTCTTTCAGTGTGCGGAAGCTGGCATTTGTTTGATACAGATTGTTTATGAGTCCCTGGTTAATGTTCGTATTTAAAAGGTCATTGATACTCAGCTTTAATGTAGCGCGTGGCGATAGTGTTTTGGAAGCGCCTATATTAAGGCGACCTCTTGCAGCCAAAGTAAACTGGCCATCGGTCTGTTTGTTTTGATATTTACCGTCGGTTTGTAAGGTCCATCCTTTATTGAGCTTGAACTGTAGTACTGCCTGCCCCGAGAAACTGGTGCTGTGGCTATTTAATGTCCCGGTATAAAAATCGCTGGCCTGTCGAAGCTGCCATACGTCGCCGCTCAATTCAAGGCTAAACCAATTTGCCGGATCGAAACTTGCATCTGCGTTCAAATCATACAATTTCGTGCTGCCAATATTCCCGGGACGGTCATAATAATAGCCGTTAAGAATCTCTATGGTTTCCGTTGACCGGTCGCGGATATCAGTGTAGGTCATGGTTACCGAAATCCTGTCTTTATAAATGTAACCTAACTCAAAGTCCCCCGAATACGAAGGCCGCAGGTAAGGGTTTCCGATATAGAAGGTATATTTATCTAGCGGAGATATAAATGGGTTTAAGTCCTGATAATAAGGTCGCTCAATACGGCGACCATATGTCATTTTTAACTGATTATCGCCCAGCGTATCCAATTTATACAGGAAATACAAGGTTGGGAATAAACCTGTATAATTCCGGTTAAAAGCAGAGTCCGGCTTTTGGGCATTGCCTAACTGATGACCACGCGAATCTGTGTTTTCCAAACGTAGGCCGGCCTGTATGCTTAACCTTTTAAAATCCTTATTTAAATTGATGTAACCGGCGTTGATGGCTTCCTTGTATAAAAAATGATTGGTGTTATCGTAGTCCGGAGTTGCACTCCCGTTTACAATATCGAAATAATTGGCCTGGTTATCGGTGTTGGTATAGCTACTTTTAACGCCGGATTCCAGCTTCCAGCCACTGGCTAATGGCTGACTGTAATCTGCCTTGGCTGAATAGATATGAATTGCGGCAGGAAGGTTACCATTAAGCTGGTCCATAGAGACCGAACCTGTTGTTGCATAGCTTTGGTTTAAAAAAGTTTGATTATTGTCCGTCGCAAAAGCCAGGTAATCCAGGTTGGCAGTTATTTCCGGTCCATCTTTTTTAAAGGCGTGCTTGTAATTTAGATTAGCACTGCCATTTTTGAACTTGCCCAGTTCCTTATTTTTTGATATGATGGATGAATCGGGCTGTCCAGCAGCATTAAATAACTGACCTTTGCTGTTATTGAATTGATCCGGCGAACGAATGATGCCGTTAAACAGCACGCCAATGGTAGTATTTTCAGATGAATAAAGGTCCATACCCAGCTTCGCATTGTACCCGCTGCTCTTGGTGCGAATATAAGAACTCTGGGCAAACGCGCCTGATGGCTGTCCCGCATTATAAAAGTAGCTGCGGTTGATGTCTACATCATTAAAGCCATTGCTGAATGTGTAAGCAAAAGTGCCAAACACATTTATCTTGTCTTTTCTGTAATTAAAATCCATGCTGTTATTGGTAGCCGAGTAACGGCTTTGACGCAAACCAAGGCTAATTCCCAGGTTAAATCCTTTCACTTTCGTTTTTTTTGTTTTGATATTGATGATACCGGCGGTTCCGGCTGCGTCGTATTTAGCGGGCGGATTCGTCATCAGTTCGATCTGCGATAAGGTTGATGAGGGCATCGAGCGCAGGTAATTTTCCAGGTCGCTACCAGAAAGATAAGTCGGTTTATCATCTACATAGATCGCTACGCCGGATTTGCCATGAAAACTGATCTGTCCGGCTTGGTCTATGGCAACACCCGGCGACTTTTCCAGCACATCCAGCGCAGTGGTGCCGGCATTGCTGATCAGTGCATCTACATTGACGACCGTGCGGTCGATCTTTTGCTCCAGGAATGACTTTTTGGATGTGACTACCACTTCCTTTAAAGTTTTAGCAGCGATTTTTAAGGTGATTGGCTCTAAACTGATCAGCAGATGCTGCACATCAACTGCGATATCCCGGCTTTGGTAAGGCAGCATGCCAATAGTTGTGACTTTTATGAAAAACGTGTCGCTACTGCTTATACCTATGTTAAAACTCCCGTCTACAAGTGTCAGTTCATATTTTACAGGTATTGAATCTCTCAACCGGATAAGGGATATCGTGGCGCCTTCAATAGGGCGGCCGTTTTCATCAACAACTTTTCCAGATATTTTACCGTTAATTGTTTGGGCATTTAAACAATCCGGGGCAAAGCAAAGCCATATGACAAAAAATGCCATGATAAGTAATTTCATAAAAGTGTTTTAATTAAATTGAGACTGAACCGATTTAAGTAATAAAAGGGGCGGGTTAATTCTGGATAAGAATATCACTGATGCCCTGACACATCTTTCTGATGTGAGATATAACGATAACAGAATTATCTTGTTTATCTGCCGTAATAGTTAAATCCCCATCTGCGATTTTAATATGGAAACTGGCATTTTCCTTTCTGAGTATGTCAGTGCAACTGTCCATATATCTGGTTACTTCTGGCGTTGCTCCGGAGTAAAAGGAAGCTTTAAAACTATAACTGGGTTCCGTATCTTTAATGGAAAGAACTGTTTCGCCCTTGCGTTTATTTTGAAGGAAAAAGGCAAAACAAATGCATAGCAATAGCAGGGCGGCAATAATTACCGGGATTAATTTCTTCATTTTTTGATGTGTTAATATTTCTAAAGCAGGCATAGCATTCCCATACCCTTCAGGGTTTTCATTTTTCGAATAGAAGGAATGTTATTATTTATTCAGTCGGCTGGCCAATAGGAAATGACCGAGGAAGCCTATTGCTAAACAAAATGCGATGACCATTAGGGCATAGATATCCGTCAGATGATAACAGCCGATGATGCCGAGCCCGGCAGCGATCCCGCAAAGTGCACAAAACCATTTGAGGCTGTTCCTGATTTCATTTTTACCAGTTGCCATTAACTGTGATACTATCGTCTCCGGCGTACCCATTTCTACGATTTTCTTCTTAAGACCGTTATCCAGGAAGAGCCTGATCATCGTAAGGATGAAACTTGTAACCAAAAAAATCATCAGCAGGATAACGATATCGCGAACAAATTCCTCGAAAGTAGCCCTATCGCTCATTAAATTGGTATTGCTCTGCGCGTGTGCACCGAAAGCGGCTGAGAACAGCAGAAGGGTTATATATATCTTTTTCATGTTTTTTTGATTTGCTTTTATACCTGATGAGACCGGTTACCTGAGTTATAGTTGCAATATTTTTGCGTTTAAAAGTGTATGTATCTGCTTTTGATGGTTTTTAACCATTTCAAAGGCCTGGAAAATTAAGATAATGACCGCTGCGGTCAATGTCGTAGCAATTAGCAACAGAGGCGTGCTCCTGATAACCGTGTCCATGATCGACCAGAAGAATATCGCTGAAAGGGAAATCAACAAAACAGAAAACACCGATACCAGTATTCCGGTCCAGGGAAATACACGTTTCGGCACCGGCAATTGTTCCAGAACGAGGGTCGATAGGTCAAAATTAAACTGTGGTTTTGCATGATCATGTATACTATTAAAAAGCAACTGGTAATTGGCAGCTCTCGTCTGGCAGTTTACGCAGTCCTGGATATGTATTCTCAGTTGATCACTGGTCATTTCCGATTCAGCTACATAAAGCTGTATCTCCGCATCGGTAAGATGTGCTGTTATCATAACTCGTTCCTTTTATGTTTTAATAAAATGTTTTCCTTTAGTATTTTTCTTGCCCTGAAGATATAATTTTTAACTGTGCCTTCCGGTAGCGAGGTAATCTCGGCGATCTCTGCATAGCTTAGTTCCTCCTGGTGGTATAGGGAAATAAGGGTTTTGTAAAGTGGTTTAAGCTGTTCGATCTCCGTGTGAAGCATATCGGCCAGTTCCTTACTAAACACCTTTTCTTCAGTGTCATTCCTCACATCTTTGTTAAAGTTGTTTTCTGGAATTTCGCCGTCTTCCCCAAAATTGTCGATTAGCAACAGCTTCTTTTTCTCCAGATAATGGAGGCAGGTATTATAAGCGATCTGACCGATCCATGTCGATAATTTGGATTGAAACTTAAAGCCACGAAGATTTTTGAAGGCCTTCAGGTAAACATCCTGTGCAATGTCTTTACGGTCACCCGGGCTGCTAATCATCTTAAAGGTCATTTGTGCAACCAATCCCTCCGTTTTTTTAATGATCGAACCAAAAGCATAGCGGTCGCCGTTTAACACAGCTGCCACCAGGCGTTGGTCGCTAAATTGTTCATCCTTTAGGTTGCTCACTGTTGATTAGACCGGCCAGCTTACTTTATGTTGCAAATTATTTTCAGAACACAGAGTTCGATAATTACACACCAACTGCTTATTTGAACTACTAAAGATAAGCACTTATAAATGTATTTTCATCCTGATAGTGGGCCCGAACCACAAAAAATCAACTATCTAAAATCGACTCTACTGCCTCCAAAAACTCCATTAAATGTTCAAAGAATCTGTCTTCCGGGCTACTTAAGGAAACGTACATAATTGTACGTTTCCTTTTTTTATGCAGTTAACTTTTTGACTATCAGAAAGCTAACGTCTTCTTTTAAGCCCGAAAAGGGTGTTCGATGTTTTAACGAAAACTTCGCTATTTTTTTTGATTCTTAGAAAAGTGCCCTGAGATGATTTAATCAACGATTTAGGTATTCGATTCCCTTTAGGCACTTGGCCCATTATTCTTTGTGTTTTCAGTATGTTTAAATGTCTTTGCAAGCATACTTAAATAACGCTGGAGGCAATAGGACTATTTTCTCAAAAACAATTAGCTGGTTGGATGCGAATTAAGCCCCAGAATTTTGAAAGCTTCTTCCCGGTAATTTTCTGAGTGACGATCATATTCGGTTGGATTATCGATCATACTTAGAAAATAGTATGCGCCATCTGATATGACAAAAATTAAATCCGCAGCATGCGCAGGGTCATCACACTGAATTAATTTTTGATCCACGCACTCCTGGATCAAGGTTTTGAGCCACTCCCGGAGTAACAAATGCATTTCCCTGAAGCGGGATTTGATAAGCGGATTTCTAAAAATAAGAGCAAAGCAATTATAAAAGATACTGTCATCGATATAACAATTCCATTTTTTTGAAAATATGTTATTCAACACTTCTGTGAGTCTTTCTAATGAGTTGGTGTCAGCGCTTTCCGGCTGATAGATTTGTTTATAACTGGTAATAATAAAGTCAATCAAACCAAGCAGTAATTCTTCCTTATTGGAGAAATAGTGGACCACGAGACTGGGGTGCATCTCTAATTCTTTTGCCACTTTTCCAAAAGAAGTATTTTCAATTCCTTCTTTGATTGCGATATTGTAAAATGCTTCGATGATCTTCTTCTGCTGATCTTCTTTTAAACTTTTTCTACCCATAATTTGCTTAAAATTAGCTTAAAAAAATCATTAAAGTATTGCAAAAATACATTCACTGAATGTTCAATTTATTTAATTATCCCTTTACATGCCCTTAACATTTGATAGCGTACTTTGACATACGGACATTCAAACTTTAAGAATACAAAACACATCATTTTCACGGAGGGTAAATATCAGCTGAAAACATTTCCATGTTGCCCGGAACAACGATCATCTTCAGCTGTATACTCACCTCAATATCACAATTTATATTTATAATTGTTTATACCCTTTATACATAATGATATTAATTATTATTGGCTGGCTTGGCGTGGTTTTATGTACAATGGGCTATTTGTTATTAAGTATGAAAGTTATAGCGGCTGAGCGCCGTGTATTCCAATTGTTTAATATAATAGGGGGACTTTGTTTAGTAATAACTGCGGTTTATAGTAATGATTTGCCCAATGTTGTTGCTAACCTGCTATGGATGTTTATAGGGGTGTATGCTTTAGGTCGTCAAATAAGAAACAACAGAGATGTTAGAAAAGGTTGACGGATCTATTCCTAAAATTTGATAGGCTTTAATTTTATAATAATCTAACCGTTGATCATAAACCTGTTTGTCTTTTTCCAGAGAAAGATAGAAATAAGCACCATCAACCAAAACAAAAATTAAGTCAGAAGCAGTTTGGTAATCCGGAACATTTATCAGATTGCATGTATGACATTGTTCTATCATAGACGCAAGTGCCAGCCTAAGTGAATCCAGGATAGTTTTATATTTTTCCCTTATCGTTTCTTCCCTAAATGCCAAGGCGTAAAAAGTATAAAACAAACCATCGTCAAATAACAAATTCCATTTTTTAGAAAAAAGGGTTTCAATGGTATTAATCAAATCTGAAAGCACAATTTTTTCTTTATTTTCTATTGTAAATATCAGTAGATACCGTTCAAGAATATAATCTATCAAGGCGTAAGTAAGGTCTTCTTTGGTTGTAAAATAATGAAGTATAAGGCTGGGATTAACTTCCATTACCTTTGCTATTTTCGCTATTGATGTATTTTCGTATCCTTCTTCTCTGGCTACTTTGTAAAATATTTCTACAATTTCAAGTTGTCGTGCGTCTTTAAGGCTTTTTCTACCCATGTTGATATTGTGATGAGCCAAATGCTCAAAAGGTTTTTTTAATTTTAAATAATAAATAGCATAAGTCAATTTTGACTTATGACCGTCAAATAAATTGGGAATTGGATTTACCACCAACTCAATAAGGCAGTTTCCAATCCGGGAATTGTCAGATTTTTGAAAAAATCAAAATTGCCGAAATTTAACTCTTGTATTTATCCTGACCTAGCTTAAAAGATGAGGCCGCGTCTTTACGACCTCATCTTTTATAAGTGTAACTAAGCACCCGCCATTTGAGGATCACTATAGCTTGGTTTTCCGGTTTCTACCCTGCCTGCATATCTTTTCTCAAACCTATGATTTCCGCTTATTTTAACGCTGAAATCATACCATCCATGACTATTAATAAGGTTCAGTATTTCGATATGTTTATCGCCGGGGGTTACTGACCTTTTATAATTATTAGCATTGTAAGCATGATCAGTCACCTCAATAACATGCAGGTTTTTAGTTAAGTTATGCAGCTTTAGTTCTACGTTACCGGTAAGTTTTTTTCTATCCGCAATACTTCGTTGATATTCAAAAGCAACATCAATATCCGGATCAGCCGAATTACCTTTGAACTCCCTGAAAAATCCATTTGGGCCATAAACTTGTAAACGGTAGTTATTCTCTTTAAACCCATCAAGTTGCCATGTATCGGCTAAAGAATCACCTGCAACCACAGCATAATTCCGAATATCTCTTTCGTTTGTTGCGTGCCCATCAGAAGATTTTCCCGAAGCATAAACGATAAACGGTGAACCAATTGCCGCCTTACCAAATACCTCATTACTGGCTGCGAATGACAATGCAAATGATTTTTTATCTGCACTTATTTTTCCATCCACATATAACTGGTAATGCAAAGCGCATGATGGTTTAATTCCTTTTTCCTGTTGCGGCATATAAGGTGACTTACGCGGAAATAGGTTTATCTGCGCTATTTCCTCGGCGGTAAGCAATCTATAATTATCCGGGAGCTTTTTAAATTGCGCGTTATAAATGCTTTCCAACACTGCATTTTTACGTAGAAATTCAGGGGTTGGATTTTTTTCTCCTTTATAAGGCCTAAATGCCGATGTTAAATTACCGGTTATAGCCCTTCTCCAATCACTGATATTAGATTCTGTTATTGTTTTCCCGGTTTTCTTGCTTAAAAAATCTTCCAAAAATTGCAGGGTTGAGGTATGGTCAAATACTTCGGAATTTACCCAGCCCCCTTTGCTCCACGGCGAGGCTATTACCATCGGCACGCGGTAACCCAGCCCGATAGGGCCTGGTGCATGGTCATATGCTTTGTCGTTTTTGGGCACGTACTCAATCTCTGTATCAATACCTTTTGATATTTTGCCTGAATGTTCCTTACCGGGGTCAGGCGGAACAAATGGAGGGACATGGTCAAAATAACCATCATTTTCATCATAGGTTAAAATGAAAATTGTCTTTTTCCACACCTCAGGATCTTGTGTTAAAATATCCATCGCCTCGGATACATACCAGGCGCCATACCACGGCGCGCCCGGATGATCAGAAAACTTTTCCGGAGCTACCAGCCAGGATACAGTTGGCAACTTCCCTGTTTTTACATCTTCGCGAAATTGTTGGAATATATCGCCTTTGGGCACGTCCATAGTTCTCGGTGTTCCGTTATCGTCATAGCTCAAAGAGGTTAGTTTGCGATATTCAGGATCATTAACATTGGTAACAAATGCTCTTTTATGAAGTTCCTTTTCTTTTTCAGTTAAGCCATCGAATTTTTCAGCAGTAAAATTCTCCTTGTCCTGTTTCACTAAAGAAAGTGCAGCTTTTTTTAGATCCAACTTCCTTTGTAATTTATCATCCGGATTATGCTGAAGTTCCTTTTCCAAGGCCGCTATTTCGTCCGTTAGACTTGATTCAAGCGAACTCAAATGGCTGATATTGGTTTTATGCAAACGCACATTATAATTGGCTAAATACGATAAAGGGTTATCAGAAAAATTGCCGAGCCATTCATCTTCTTCGTCATTAAACCCTACATAAAAATTAACGTCGTTACTTAATTCATTTTGATATACTTTCCAGTCTACCCCTATATCCTGCAGTCGTTCAGCAAATGAGGACATTTTCAAATCCATAAATTCCGATTCTCCATTTTCGAGTAATGCCCTGTATCCATCTCCTTGTTTTTCCTGAACTGTTCCCGTCCAAAAATAAAGCCGGTTAGGGTTAGTTCCTGTTAAGGAAGAGCAGAAATGCTGATCACACACCGTAAAAACATCCGCAAGTGCATAATAAAAGGGAATGTCCTCGCGGTCGTAATATCCCATGGTCAGTGGTAAATTTTCAAATTCTTTATAACCTGATCTTTTGCTGTCTAACCATTTATCTAAATTACCATCATTCCGGGCATTAACCTGGCTGTGCCTTGAATGCGGCAACGAGCTCATCCAGGTAGACTTCGTATCCCTAATATCCAAACGGAACGGCGCGTAAGTTTCGCCTGCCGCATTGGTCTGCAGCCACACCTTATTTTCGTTTGGCAGATCGATTGCCCTTGGGTCATTAAACCCTCTTACACCTTTAAGTGTACCAAAACAATGGTCAAATGAGCGATTTTCCTGCATCAGGATAACGATATGTTCTGCATCCAAATATGTACTCCCGAAATCAGGATTAATAGCCATCGCCCTTTGAATAGACGCAGGCAAAAAATTAGATAGCCCCGCTGCACTGGTTAATAACGCAGCCTTCTTTAAAAAGTCTCTTCTCGAATCCATAATTTTAATTTAGTTGTAGAATCCTATCCTATTTAGCTTGATTAATCCCACTTGTAAAAAATAGTTTCGTACTGGCTGCTTCCATCTTCATACAAATCAAGGATAGAATATGCCGGTGCAAATTCGTCAAGTGTTCCGTTCCACCAATTACCCGATACCGCCCCGCCACAATAATATTTTACTCCAAGGTAATCAACCGAATCCAGGTAATGTATATGGCCGCTTAATGCCACTTTTACGTTTTTATATTTGTAAAAAAGGTCTTTAATTCTTTTAGCGTCAGCATGCTGATCATAACCAGGATATTTGATCTTATTAACAGGACCGCGCTGTACATAATAGAGAATTGCTGTTACGGTAATGATCGGAATATGCGAAAAGATGAGTACGGGCGTATTCGGATCTGTATGGGCCAGTTCGTTTTCCAGCCAATTAAATTGTTCGTCACCCAATACATAGCCTATGTTATCCGGGCCAGAATTAATGCTATCGAGCGCTATAAATTTCCAGCCATTTTGAGTGAATGAGTAATAAGGAGACGGTAAGTTAAGCTGCTTCAGGATCATTCCTTTTCCATATAAGGGGTCAGCTTTATCTGTTTCAGATTCCGGCTCGGGGGCATACCAAACGTCGTGGTTCCCAATGCAACCTCGCATGGGGATATGATTAGTCGCTACTATCTCGTTCCATGAGTCCCATAGTGATTGGATATGCGTTTTTGATTGATTATTCATGTCCATCACCGAATCTCCTGAATTAATGATCAACTGCGGGGGATCGGCCATTGTATTAATTGCCTGTAATACTCTTTTAAATGCTTCCTTTGGGATAGCGGTAGCCAGTAAATGTATATCTGTAAGGTGCGCTACTCTAATTACCCGTTTAATATTTCTCTTTGCATTTTCCTTTGCAAGAACATCTAACTTAGTAGTGACCAAAGCACTGGAAAGCGTTATAATAGAAGCATTTTTTATAAAGGATCTTTTGTTTTTCATATTGTTGATCGTGTTAAAAAAGGCATACCCGGCAGGTGCAGCCGCCGGATATGCTCATCATTATTGTTGTTGAAGCAACCACATCACACCGTTAATATTATCTCCACCCGGATATTGGCTCTTAATGGCATTGTTTACATTGGTTGCGTTATTACCAATTTCATCAATAGGATACATCCATCTTTTAGGAACAGCATTTACACCATTCACCTGGTTTATTATCCCCGCTCCTGCTACTTCAAAAACCGGGAAGCCGGTACGCAGGTTCTCGAAAAACGGCTGTAAGCCGGTGTTCATAAACATGCTGATGTATTTTTGTGTAATTATCTGTTGTATCTCGGTTCCGGTCTTTAATGGGATTGCAGGCTGGCTTATATAAGTTTGAATATCATTACTAGAATACAACTGACCTGTGTAAGGGACACCTTGAGCGGCAGGAAAACTATAATCGGAGAATTGCATCGCGGCTGTTATCCCCGCTATGTAGTAGCTGTTCGCATTTCCGGTTATCCAGCCTCTTATTACCGCTTCGGACAATAAAAACTGGAGTTCGGAATAACCCATCAGTACGCTCGGTTCGTTAGCGGGTTCAAAGTAGTAACGTGTGTTGAATTGAGAACCGTTCCCTAATGACTGTTGTTGCTGGTTAACACTAATTACTGCACTACCTTGTAAACCGGCGTAAGCATTAAAATTTGTTGGAGCAAGCCCGGCCGCACTGGCTTCGGGTGCTGCATATACAAAAAGCCGGGGATCCTGCAGTCCCTTAAGCAATTGTACAAATGAGTTATCCATCAGATAGTATATTTTGGAATTACTATCATTAAAATAAGGGTATCTGCTCCCAGCAATATCGTAGTACTGCAATTGTGCATTGTCGGCATTGGATGCAAACAATGGATATTTTGTTGGATTGGATACAACATCACTAAACCGCTGCGCGATATTTAAGGTAGCATCATTGGCATGTAAAGAAAGGCTCATTAATACCCTTAAATAATAGGAGTTAATTGCTTTTTTCCATTGTGTGACGCTTCCGCCATATATGAGATCATTATTAATTAATCCTCCGGCATCAGAAAGCGAGTCGCTGGCAAGTTTTAAATCGTTTAATACCTGCAAGTAGATGGCTTCCTGTTTATCATATGCGGGATGCGAAGCAGCCGCGCTGAAGTCGTTATTTATAAGGGATAATTCGGCTTGCGAATATGGTACATCTCCAAACATCTGGGTAGTACCTACAATAAAGTATGAACTAAAAAACTTGCCCAGGTATTTATAATTAGGCTTATTTACACGCGCAGCTTCCTGCTCCATTTTTATAACCTGGCTTAAGTTGCTGTAATTAAAAGTACCTCTCGTCCAACCGTAATACTGTGAATTATCTGCTCCTATAGTATTTACCAGATAACGGCAACTGAACTCGTTCTCTACTGATATGGTCGAAAAAAATATCTGCTCTACATTAGGTAACAAGAGCGAAGGATCGGCCTGGGTGGGCAGGTTAGGATTTATTTGGTAATAACTAAACTTTTTGCAGGACGAAAAAAAGCACCCCAGCAGCAGGAAAATTAGTAACCAATAATTATTTTTCATACAAATAAATTTAAAAATGAATGATTGAGATAACTGACAATTGATGTTAAAATTTAAGATTGAAATTGAAACCTATACTGCGTGTAGAAGGCGTTTCATAGCTATCGGCACCCGGGTCAGGGTCGGCATTTGGTAATTTAGAGAACAGCAGTAAATTATTACCAATTAATGATACAGAGGCTGACTTGAACGCCTTTTGCTTACTTAGCATTTTTTTAGAAAAGGTGTAGGTAAGTGATACTGTGCGCAATTTCAAATAAGTACCGCTGTAGTAGAAGTAATTATTTTGATATGGGTTGCCACCTGTCGACTCCATATAAGAAATATAATTTACAGGAGTGGTGTTTGGCGCGTATTTCCTGGTGTCGGTAAGTAAATTTCCATGACTGTCATACGTGGCGTTGCCCGAAACAACAACTTCTCCTGGAGCTATAAAAGTACTTTTTCCTGCATTGGCAGCGACCCTATATTGATTTACAGTACTGAGCGCGGTGCCGCCCCATGCCATTTTTTCATTAAGCGTAGAATATTGCAGGCCTCCTAAACGGCCATCGAGCGATATGCTGAGCGAAATATTTTTATAATTGAAAGTATTTTGCCATCCGTATATCCAATTAGGGTCGGTGTACCCCATAGGTGTTGAATAAAGAGCAGTTAACGGATAACCATTCGCGCCTACAATAAGTTTACCATCGGCCGAAAACTGACCCTCACTTACATAGAGTTTATCTATTCTGTATCCAACTTTAAGGTATTGGCTATAGTATCCGGGGCCATAAGTATCGTAAGTTACTTTTTTGATCCACGTATGGTTATTGCTGAAGTTAAAACCCGATGTCCATGAAAAATTACTTGTTTTTACGGGGGTACCGTTTAGCACAAACTCCAATCCTTTATTTAGAAATTCGTTGGCATTTACAAGCAGGCTGGAGTATCCGCTGGCCTGGGAAGGTGTAATGTTTTGAAAGTTATTAGATTCCAGATTTCTAAAATAGGTAACATCTGCATTTAATCTGTTTTTCAACAGCCCCAATGCCAAACCCGACTCCCATGACTGCACAGTGTTGGGTACAAGATTAGGGGCATCATAACTGCTTGGATAGCTAAGTGAAGATACACCGTTAAACTTATTGGCATTATTATAAGTGTTGATGCTTGCATAAGGATTAGTGGAGCTGATTGCACCACTATTCACCTGTGCCCAGGTAGAGCGAACCTTTAAATATGAGATAACTTCCGGCAGTTTAAATGCATCCGACAATACGGCCGAAACACCCACTGATGGATATATAAAGGCATTATTCGCAAGCGGCAATGTAGATGTCTGGTCTCTTCGTGCAGTACCGGATACATAAATAAAGTGGTAAAACTCCAGGTCAAGATCAGCATATAAGCTGTTTATTTGCCTTTGATCTAAGTAATTTGATCCTGTTATGGGATTTATTGAATTACTCAGGTAATACTGGCCAGGTATGCTAAGCCCATCAGTCGAGGCGCTTAAACCTTTATCTTCATTAAAAAAGCTGGCAGCGCCGGCAAGTGCCGATATGTTAAAATTATCGCTGAACTTATGCTTATAGCTTAGGATCAGGTCGGTAGTAATATCAAAATGAGTAGCATCAGAGGTTGAGAAATTACCATTCGGGTTACCGCCTATTAAGCTGTATGGATAATTTTCATCCTCATTAACAGAATTTGCATTGAACCCTGAACGTAGTTTAAGAGAGAGCTCCTTAGAAAATTGATAATTGAGCGATAAGTTACCAAATGTTTTATCCGAGTGATACCCATTTAACTGCTGATAGGCAAGAAAATAAGGGTTGTTGTAATAAGACAGGTTGTAGTAAGATTGTTGCAGGCCAGTCTCGCCGGGTGCCCAATAGTTTTTAAGGTCTCTTATATCAACATCGGCCCCTAACCACAATGCAACGTTGTAAAGTAAAGTACTTTGGCCATAGCCAGGTGTTGGAATGTTGTTACTATATTGCCTGTTGTAACTTATCCTGCCATCAAGGGTTAGTTTAGGGCTAAGATTGTAATTGCCTGCAATAGAGAATGACGAATTATTTAAACTTGTATTGGGTACAACACCCTTTTGATAGTTGTTTGCGGCCGATATTCTAAAAGAACCGTTTTCTCCGCTGGTAGTTACCGCAACACTAGTGTTTGACATAACACCTGTTTGGAAAAAATTATCGATATTATTCGCACCTCTTGATATCCATGGAAGAGGCTTGTAGTGGCTGGTAGCCGTTGTCCCGTTGCCCAAATCATAAGTATACGTTACATTCGGATTATAGGGACTGTTAAACTGGGGCAATTCTAAATAGCCGCTGGCTGTGTTGGGGTCTTTTTGATTAAGAGCAGGCCCCCAAATCCAACCTCCTCCTTCTAATCCGTCTCCGCTACCATCTTCGTAAGAATATACCCCGTTATTGCCAGCTCCATATTGAGTTTGTACTTTAGGTACTGCTAAAAATCCTGTTTGAAACATAGTAGAAGAGTTCAATTCTACATCTGTTATTCCTTTTTTCCCTCTTTTCGTAGTGTATAAAATCGCTCCATTTATACCAATAGAACCATAAAGTGCTGCTCCTGCCGCACCTTTTAGCACGGTAATACTTTCAATATCGTCTGCATCTATTTTATATGGATCTGCAGTAGGATCCGGTATACCGTCTATAACAATAAGTGGCGTTTGTCCCCGTAGTAAAATGCCAGGATTTTCAAAAAAGTCCGTAGTGGTTTGTATATCTAAACCAGCCACCTGACCTACCAAACCACCTATTGCAGTAGGCGTTTTCACCTTTTCCAATGTTTCTCCGCCCACTACTTGTAATGCATAGGTAAGCGATTTTTTTTCCTTTTTTATATTCAGCGCAGTTACCACAACCTCAGTCAACGCTTTGGGGTCTTCTTTCAGCTGGATATTATAGTTTGCCGTTTGGCCTATCTTTATTTCCTGAGAAACAAAACCAATGAATGAAAAAACCAGAACATCACCATTGTCTGCCTTGATGGTGTAATTTCCCGATACGTCGGTCACCGTACCTTTCGCAGTACCTTTAATTTTAACCGAAACGCCTGTCAATGCCTGGCCCTTTTCATCTGAGACCTTACCATTTATAGTAAATGAATTATTTGAAGTTATTGTAACGCTTCTTTCAACTAAAGAAACTTTGTGAATATGCACAGCAGCACTAGCTTGCATTAAAGTAATCGCTGTTATCAGCGCTGTTATATTTACCCGCACAATTACGCTTGTAAAAAATATGGGGCTACGGCTGATAACTTTCCTCAGGCGGGTAAGGGCCTGTTGTAGATTAAACGGTATATTAGATACCGCTTTAAAAAAAGTAGTAAAATTCATTACATTTGTAGGATTTGAGTTAGGATTCTATTTCAATTATTCCAAATTATTTATCCCGAAATTATTGGGAACGGTTTGCTCAAATTATTGCCGGGATGTGCTTCGACTCACTACCCGGTTTTTTTTTGAGAACCAGCCTGTATTCTAGCTTTTGTTTATCATTTTTTTTGATTTAATGTTAGTGGATCCGGTTAATTGCTCATCTGAAATCAGGATATAATCGATTTGTAGCAACCCATTTGGAAAGATGTATTGCACTTGTCACTGGAAACTTTAAATATGTTGATTGCATCTGCTCTTGTGAATAACGGGAGCAATATCCTGATATCTTGTTAATTATATATTAGGTTATAATTATTAAATTAATTGAACGTTCAGTCAATTAATTAATAGCAATCCCAAAATGCTATCAGCGGGATTTTAGAATTATAAAAACTGCATGCAGGAAGATGTATCGCACCAAAGAATAATCACGGATGTTAAACACCCATCTTGATGGTTATTCCGGAGTCACGGTTTGTTTTTGAAAATAGTCTCTATTATTTGTTACAATACGACTTCCTCTGCGTAATTTCCACCGGTTATATGTTTAATCCTAAATAAATAAACTGGTTTTATGTTAATGGATCCACAGTTTTTGGACATCTTCCAATGATTTTCCCTTTGTTTCGGGTACCAGTTTGAGTACTGTCAGGAACGAAAGCAAACAACAGCCAGAAAAAAACCAAAACGTGATACCGGGACCAACTGTTCCGAGTAAGATAGGCGTTAGTTGTCCAACTACAGTGTCAGCCACCCACATCACTAAAATGCTCAGTCCCATAGCACGCCCCCGAATCTCTGTCGGAAATATTTCTGCAGCAATAACAAACTTCAAAGGGCCGATGGAAAATGCGAAACAAGCCAAAAATAAAACGATACCAATTACCAGTGCAATACTTCCGGTGTGGCCTGTATAAAAGCAGATGCCCGTGAAAAGCAGGCACACACAGGCTCCTATGGAACCCGTGAGATAAAGGGGGCGCCGTCCCATCTGGTCTACTTTCCATACCGCTATAAGGGTAAATATAAAGTTTGCTACGCCAAAAACGATTTGGCTTAAAAGTGCTTTATTAATGGGAATGCCAGCAGCATTTAAGATTTGAGGACCGTAATAAATGACGGTGTTAATTCCACTAAATTGGGAAAACAAGGGTAGCAGCAATGCAATTATAAGGGGCTTCCGCATTGTCCTGGAAAAAATCTCTTTATAGGAGCCTTTTTCATCCGCATTGTTAGATTCGGTTATTGGTACAGGCCGACCGGCCGCATCGGAGCCCAGTAGTCGCTTAAATATCCGTACTGCATGGTCATCCTGTCCTTTCTGCATCAGCCACCACGGACTTTCGGGAACAAAACAAAGACCCGTGAAAAAGAGTAAGGCAGGGATGATACCCAAGCCAAGCATTCCGCGCCAGGGTTCTTTTACAAGGAGAATGCGAAAGAAAGGTGCCATTATTGTCCCGGTATGTTGAGCTGCAAAATTCAACATGGCCGCATTGGTGATATAGGCAATCAATATACCCACAGTTATCGCCAGTTGATAAAAGGTTACGAGCCTGCCTCGAATAGCTGCAGGAGCAATCTCAGACAGGTAAAGTGGTGCTACAATGGAAGCTGTGCCAACCCCCATTCCACCCAGCATTCTGGACAGCACCAATTGCGTAAATCCAGAGGAGACCGTAGCAGCAATCGCTGACAATAAAAACAGCAGTGCCGATAGCATCAGTAGTTTTTTACGGCCCAGGCGGTCGCTCAGGTCCCCGGAAAATAGCACACCGATGATACAACCTACCAGCGCCGATGATACAAACCAACCTTCGGCAGCGGAAGAAAGACCGAATTGGCTTTTTACAAAAGGTAAAACACCAGAGATTACGGCCATGTCAAATCCAAAAAGAAATCCACCGAGCGTAGCAATGAAGGCGGTTCCGGCGAGAAATGAATTTAGTGTTTGGTTTGTTTTTTTAACAGTGCTTTTCATATTGGCTTATATTTTTATTCTTTCTCTATTCGCACTGTCAGAATTCCTTTTGACGGTAATATAAAGTCATTACCCAATAATTTCTTCTTATCTTCCATGAGGTCACTTTCGTACACCCTTACTGCCCCGACGTTTTGAGGGCTAACCTGTATTTTACTGTCCTCCGGTCCGCAACTGACGAGTTGTACAATTACGGCTTTGCCATCATTAGCGGGTTTTATCGCCTCTACGTAGAATTTCTCTCCAGACAGTTTGAAGAAAAGTTTTTTGCTGTCTCCCAGGCTGGTGGCAGCGACAATTAGTGGCTGATGATTATTTAACCCTTCCTGGTTAGCGGCAAAGCTTTCGTACGACTGGTCATGAGCCGTAAACAGATAATGAAACGTTGCTTTCCCTTCCTGATCGGCCCGGAAATTAGTGTGCCATAAGTTATTCATAACCCATGAATACAGCTTTGGCGATTGCGGCGTAAATGTCAACCACAGAGGAGAATGATGCAAACCACCAAGTAAGCCTGCGGTAGTAATATCACCAATCTCGAAAAGTGGTGCATCCGGACTTGACCAGGTCACACCGTAGTTGTTATTGGATACGTCTACCCAGCGCTGAACGGTGTACCAATTCTTGTTTGCATTAGGCAACTGATCAGCTTCAGCAGTTACACTGCCCCAGGGGATGTTATAACGAACTTGTGCATCTGGTACGTTAAATGGAAAAGCAAAATGTACGCTTTCCTTTTGGCGAACAGCGATCTTATCAATTGTATTTATAAGTTCAATGTTGTCGATACCGCTAACCAATTTCACCTCCCGCACAAGGCTATTCGCGCCTGGCGCTTTAGATGTAATCAGCAGACTAACCACCAGGGGGCCGTTTTCTTTTACTGAAATATGTGCCTCTGAGCTTGACTGTATGTTTTTCAGAGAATCTCCCGGCATATACAGGTACTTATTAAATCCAGCAGAGTCTACCAGTACGATGGTTTTGTTTCCTGAGTTTTTGGTAATGCGGTCTATATCACCAGAGGATTGCTCGACATCAATAGTATAAATACCATTGCTCAACTGCTTGTTTGTAATTTTTGCACTCCCGGCTGCGTAAGCTTTTCCCGGGTGGATGGTATAAGTCCGGCTGCCAAACTGAGGCACATCTGTAGCCACGAATGCCAGTTCACCGGTGCTAAGACGCTGAGATGGTACACTTGCACCAGTCTCATCTTTTACCAAATCGCCTGTAGCGCTTAATACCGACGGTACATATACGATTCCGGTACGCGCCCAGGATAATGTATTATAGATAGTAATTGCCCCTGATTTTGGTAAAGCGGGATTGAGCACTCGCGTCATGATGGTATCTATTTGCCTTTTTGCTTGCAGCACATAACCCTGTTTTACAGCCCATTCACTTTTTACCCGCTCATTATCCGGTTCATCAATGCTATTATAAGCGCCCCAGGTATGCTCATTATACAGAAGCAGGTTTTTCCAGGTAGCGTTAAATTTATCAGCCGGATAACCTGTTTTATTCCGGATGGCCCATAGTGCAGCCGCTTGTTTAAGACGATCAGAGGATTCACGGCTAAGGGCTGTTTCCCGGGCGGCGGAAGAAACGCCATCTGTCCAATACTCTGTGTAATCACCTGCCAGATGAGGAATTTTATATTTATATTTTTCCTCGAAATCGCCAAAGAATTGTTTTACTGAGGTGATGACTAGCTTTGGGGAAGAGAAATGTTGATTCCATGCTTTAACCGCATCCGGTAGCTCTGGGTCAATTGGTGCATTGTCGCTCATCGCCCAGGTAAGAATTGTCATGTCATAGGGGAAGTTGTTTTGTTCCAGATCGGCCAGATAGGAGAAAATGTGCGGATTCAGGAAGTTCTCTGACGGATGTCCGGTATAGTAGGGTTTGGGGTCATCAACACTGAAGAAATTAGGGATTTTACTTCCTTTAAGGGTATAGCCAATAGAGTAAGGCTGGCATTGCCAGAAAAGGAAGCTCTGTTTTCCAGAAGGCGAGGTCCAGTAAAAAGGTTTATCCTGCCATTTGGCTAAATTGCCGATTCTGTCTGATGCATTTGGCCCTGAAAGGAAATATTTGATGCCAGTCTGCTCACTCTGTGCAGCAAGTCCCCAGGAAGCGCCCGGCACATCTCCCTGGAACATTGTATGGATTTCGATGCCGTGCTCTCTTGCTAATTGCTGAGACCTGATAAACATCTGCATAAGCTGATAAGAATCGGTCATACTGGTATTGATATTGCCGTAAGCTCCGTCGAGATTTATCCAACCATTCTTCACTGCGTTCCAGAACTGTTCTTTCTTCTTTTCATTGGCAACTTTCAGGTAGTTATCAACTACCCATATAGCTTCAGTCGTCCATTTGTATCGGGCTTCGACCGGATAATCAGCTGTTTTTTTAGCAAGATTAATCGCCTCGTCTATATTATCCATATGCAGTTTTAATACTTTGGCCTGCGTATTGGTATAACCGATATCAACATGTGAATGCGGTAGTATGTAAACCGTCCAGTTATTGCGTGCCGGAGTCACAAGGCAGCGAGCCTTATAGGTCTGGCCGCCTGATCGCAGGGTAACTTCAGCTTGTGTAATGATCTGGATGGGAGGTCCGGGCAAAGGTAATTCGAAAACGTCTATCCCTTCAGGTGATGCGGGGATTTTTACGTGTTCTGTCTCACCGTTAAATCCAACAATCACCTCGCTTTCATTGAAATTCTTGCCACCCATGAATAGAAGGCGCACCATTCTCCTATCTGTACCATTATATTTAATATAAGCAATGGTGGGTTCGAGTGTAACTGAAGTAAATTGTTTTGTCGTTTTTTGTGCATATAAGTCCGTCATTAATAAGCAGACCATCGTAATTATAGCACTGATATTCTTCATTATTTATTGCGTTTATCTTAATCGTTTAACAATATTCATCTTTAACATAAGCTCTAACCACCTTGGCTCTTCCCTCGCCATTATTAGTTAGCTCGTAGCTGCATGAAGCTGCAGGTACAATAAAAGTTTCGGCATAATAAATGCGCTGCAACCGGTCTCCTGTTTTAACCGAAATACATTCGCCTTCAACAAGGCTAAGGATATGACACTGATCAAGGGTGTCACAAGTTAGCTGGTGATCAAATTCAAGCCGGTCAATGGCGTAAAAATGATCCGGATGAGTGCTTAGGCTGATCAATTGGTGATCTTCATTCTCGCTGATTACTTCCTTGCGGGACAGCAGTGTTTCTTTTACTACATCGCCTTTTCTGTCAAAACGCAGGTTTTCAAAAGCCCGGTTAATGTTTAGGGGCCGCAATTCTCCGTTTAAATCCGGTCTCACCCAATCGTATATCTTAAAAGTATAGATATAGGGCGTAGCACTGATTTCCAATACCATATTATTGACACCCGAACAATGTACCGTTCCATTAGGGATCAAAAAAAGATCGTGTTTTTTTGCAGGAAATGTTTGTACATAGTTTTCAACGGTGACCGGGACCTTGTTATGAAAACTATTTTCCATATCTGCCCGGAAAGCCTCCTTGTTTATATCTTCCCTAAATCCCAGATATACTTTCGCATCCGGTGTGCTGTCAAGGATATAATAAGTTTCATCCTGCGTAAAATCTTCGCCAAAATGGCTTGCTGTATAAGCCACAGAAGGATGGCATTGCAATGAAAGGTTACCGCCGTTAAAAGTGTCAAGAAAATCAAACCTGATGGGAAACGCATGACCGAATCGTGCTGCTGCTTTACCCAGAATAGCCTCATTGTTGAAAAAAAGTAAGCTGTCAAAAGAAATCTCCAACATCAATCCCTCATTTTCAAGGATAATTCCGTTTTCCGGAGCGATTAACTCGAAGGACCATGCATAATTCTTTACAGCTTTGTTCAAACCATTAATATGTTTCTTAATCCAAGTGCCTCCCCATACGCCAGGCTCGAACCATGGTCTTACCCGGAGTACTTGTGATGATATGGTTTCAAGGGTCGTTCTCAGTGTATTACCTGTGCACCATGTGATTTCTTTTATTCTTTGCTCGTCGATAATCAAATCGATTTTCTTTAAAAGCTGGCATTTGTGCCTACTCAAAACGGGCCAATCGATAAAATAAAAGCGTTTATACTGGATTTTGGGAGAAGCAGATTCATTCTTTCCCAGATTCCCTATTTTTCCCGAACGGGAACGAAACTGAATTTCATTTTTTGGTACTTCAAGATAAAGCAATGCGCCATCCCATCCAGCCAGGCTGGCACCTGTACCATAAATAATATTCAGGCGACCCGCCACTGGCTGAAAGTAAGCTAATGCCTGCTCATCGAAAAAGTCGATCAGGCCGCCATCATATATTTTTCCAAACAGTGGATCATCGCCGCCTGTATAATCGCTTAACATTTCTTCAATATGCGCTGTTTCTTTAAGCGCCTTTGCTACATTAATCCAGTTTGCTATGATATTCTTTTCCTTGAGCAATAGATCTAGTTTCCCGACGAATATTTCCCAATAAACTCCGGAAAAACCATCAATTGTGATGTTAGTATCATTATTGATGATCCAATGTACCAATTCATCGTGACCGGCATAGATTGTTCCGTCGATATCAAAGGTCGGGTAGATATCGTAACCTTCTTCGATAGTACTGAATTTATTCAATGGAAGTAATAACTGTTCTGTAGATCTCAACTCCTGCATATCGAGGCTGGAATGCACGATATTTATTATGGTTTTATTCATTATTCTATAATTGTATTTTAATATGTAAATATGTTTGTACATTATTAAAATTATATTTTAATACTTCTCGTTTTTTAGTCCCGATTACAACTCACGCCGGCTTTCTACAGTATACACGAAATCGTCGCCCTTGTAGTAACCCAGATTGAACTCGATTGGACGTTCCGCCTGGTCAAATACAAAACGCTTTCGAAGCAGAACAGGCTGCGCCGGTCCTATTTCAAGTTTCGCGGCAACTAACTTGTCAGGGAGTTTTGCACTAATTTCCTCTTTAGAAAGGTAAGCAATAGTCGAATACTCCTGCTCCAGCATCTCATAAAGTGGCTTTTTAAAGTCTTCTTCTCCTGTAAGCCCGATTCTTGGATGAAAATAAGAAATGAAATAGACGAATGCCTCATGAACGTTTCCCCTAAGCCTTTCCAGCTTTATTATTTTCTTATCTGGCTTTATGTCAAAAAATGCGGCGACCTGTTCTTCCGGCAATACCCAACTTATATGTAACTCGTAGTTTTTTATTTTTATGCCCCGGGTCTGCATTTCCTGGGAAAAAGAAAGCCAATTCACTGACTTGGAACTCATTTTGGGAAAGGCAACTTTAGTGCCTAATCTTTTTTTTCTGATCAGTAATTCCTCAAAGACCAATTTGTTTATTGCCTGGCGCAAGGTGGTTCTGGATATAGCGAGCTTTTTAGCCAAGTCTACTTCGTTTGGCAAGAGTTTGCCCGCTTGATATTCTGGCTCATTTATCAACTCACGTAATAAGTTTTCAGCCTGAATATGTAGAGGAATAGCACTTTTGTGATTGATAATTAACTTCATGGATGATTTTATTTCTGCTGTTCAATGTACGTACATATTGCAATACTTTTCAAATATTCTATTTGTAAATGGAGTGATGCTGCGCTTTTATGCTCAATTGTAAATTTCTTAGCAGACTGGGTATAGCTTATAATATGTAACAGATTAATTGTAATAAACATCACGAATTACACTGGTATGTCCAATTTAAAGATTGATTTATATTTCTGCAAATAAAGCAATAATAAATTGAGATTGAATTTTATTTTTTTTATATGTTTGTACATATTTAAATATGTTGGCATAATAATAATCTAACAGAGTCTCTTTAGAAAAATAAATTCAATTATAAAAAACGTTGCTAAATGAAAATACTTTTGTCTTTTTTTATTTCATTTTCTATCCTTTCCGGCCTATCTGCCAATGCCCAAACAAACAGTAAAGCGGGGCTTGCCAAATCAATTTTGAGTGATAGCCGTTTAGATACTATTCAATCAAGGGCCTTACAGTTACTTTCCGGCTTTTCAGCTGGCACCTCTTATAGCGAGGTCTGGATCCGTGATTTTAACACCTTTATCAAAGGTTCATTAAGGACGCACCCGAAATCGGAGGTAAAAGCTAAACTCCTGATGTTTTTCAAAATACAGGGCGAGGATGGGGATATCGTTGATGGAGTGGTTGACAGTGCCAAAGCTAATGCCGGGTATCAATACCGATACTCTACTTTGTTGCCTGGGTGGGCGGCTCATAAAAACACCGTGGAGACGGATCAGGAATCGTCATTGGTACAGGCTGTAAAAAAATACATTGATGTTACCGGCGATAGAACAATACTTGACGAGGTAATAGGAGACAAAACGGTTCTTCGACGGATGGAAGATGCATTTATATACCTGCAAAATGAACGCTGGTCGGCAAAATATGGCTTGATCACAGGCGCAACAACCATTGATTGGGGCGATGTGCAGGCCGAAAGCGGCTGGGGTGTAGCCATAAACGAAAAAACGAAATGGGCTATCGATATATACGATAATGCCATGTTTGTGATCGCCTTGCACGATTTCGTAGCCATGCAGCCTAAAGGTTATAAGCCGGAACAAGATTGGGCGTTTGTAGCAGAAAACATCACCAAAAATGCACGTAAGTATCTATGGGACATAGATCAACAAAAATATATTCCTCACCTTTACCTGAATGGCAGCCCTTTTTCTCCGGATTTTAATGAAAAAGGAATCTTATACTTAGGCGGGTCAATATGCGCTATCGAGGCGGGGTTTAATACACCGGCCGAGGTAAAGGAGATAAACAGGCAGATGGTTGCAGCAGCAGCTAAAGAAAAACATGCTACTATTGGGATTACCGTTTATCCGCCGTATCCAACCGGGCGCTTTCCTAATATGGATGCCTATACTTACCAAAATGGCGGTGACTGGACATGGTTTGGGGGCCGCATGATACCTCTCTTATTATCATACGGATATGCAGAAGACGCTTATAGAGAAATATCGCCAATGCTTGACAGAGTAATTGCTAATAAAGGTTTTTTTGAATGGTATGATGTGCGAACCGGCACCCCAAAAGGCTCCGGCGATTTCAGAGGTGAGGCAGGTGTGCTTTACGATGCTATCATCGCTTTAAAGCAATGGGCTGTTAAAAACAAATAAGTCTTTGGTGAATAAGAAATAAAACCATTGTGAAATATTGAATATCAATAAACTAAAAAGAACGCACGAATCCCTTCCGCTCTTGATTTTAGTTGTCTACTTTTTGAGAAGCGTGGATGCTTAACTGGGCGATAACGGTACCTTTATTGGCAGAAATGCTGATGGAGCACATGGGTAATGTGGGTACAAGCCTAAGATGGGAACTGCAACTGCTGGCTATTCCGGTTGAATCATAATCTATTATACATTAAAGGCAGGCATATTTTGCCTGCCTTTAATTACTGTTATAATTATTTCTTATTAAATGTTGGATAAGGCACAAATTCCGTTTCGTCCCCTGTTATCTTATCAAATGTTTGCGCGATCCATTTTTGTTTGGCCGCGTTAATTAGTTCCTTATCGGTGGCTACAAAATTCCAATCTATAAATCGCTCCTCGGCAAAAGGCTCTCCGCCAAACAGGTAGATGGTACTGTTGACTGCTATCGTAAACTCACACAGGGCGCTTTCTTTGGCTACTAATAATTGTTTGGGGTGATAAGTATTCCCTTCACTTTCAATATTCCCTTCGAGTATATACAATCCTGCTTCTCCATAAAGCTCATGACCTATATTAACCGTTTGCCTGGTTTTGCTTTTAATCTCTATCATAAATAGCTTGCTGTACACCGGAACGGCAGATTTGTGACCAAATGCTTCACCGTCCACTAATTTGAATTGCAAGTCGCCGTCTGTCCAGGTTAGTAATTGCGCAGCGTCAATATGGAAAAACTCCGGTTCCATTTGCTCAAGTTCTTTCTGATATTATATCGGTTAAATAACAGATTATCGATCCTAAAATATTTGAGATTGATGCTACCAAAATTAATTAACCAGATAATCAGACATTTGACAACATTTGTCGAACAAGAGAGAAAAAAGCTCTGTCTTTTCAAAAACCGGGCTTGAAATATTATTGGAGAGCTTTTGTATCGTCATTTATCGCCGCCGCAAGTTCTAAATCATCCTCAAAAAAGTTCAGGCTTTATAAATTGTCGGCTCCAAAGCCTCCAGCGACAAACTGGAGGCTTTTTGGTTTCCTGCCCCACGGGACAACCATAGTAAAATTTTGATGACAGGCAACCTGATTGCACAGACTATCGTAGATTTGATAATAACAACATTAACAAATCAAAACATTCAATCATGATCAAGAAATATTATTGCCTGACTTTTTTAATTTTCAGTTTTTCACTCCTAATAACCCGGTCCGGCGTTGCCCAATCGAAAATGTTAACAAAAGGAGATGCAGCACCAGTATTTACGGCCCAAGCCAGTCTGGCGGGTAGTGAATTCAATTTTTCATTGAAAAAAGCTCTTGCCAAAGGTCCTGTTGTGGTTTATTTCTATCCATCTGCCTATACCGGCGGCTGTGATGCGGAAGCACACGCCTTTGCTGAAATGAAGGATAAATTCACAACAGCCGGAGCCACCATTATTGGTGTTTCCGGAGACGATATTCAGCGGCTGAATACATTTTCTGCTGATCCGAATTATTGTGCTGGCAAATTCGCAGTCGCTTCAGACGCTGAGGGCAAAATTGCGGCAACCTACGGCTTGGAAATCAATTCACCAAAACTTGGAATGAAAGACGTGCGTGGTATAGCGATTAACCACAGTTTCATACCTCGCACCACTTATGTTATTGGTAAAGATGGCAAAATTGTAGCTGTATTTTCATCAGAAGCCGATCATATTTCCCCTACCGACCATGTTGAAAAATCGCTGGCGATTGTAAAAGGATTGTAATGCACGGGCCCCGGATTCAATATTTGTTCTGCTCCCGTTACCGAATAGGACAAGCATTAAGACGCCAAACGTTTTAAATCATCCAAAAAGTGGTTCGATATCTTTCCCCCTATGGGGCTACAAAGCCGCTTTACGAAAGTAGAGCGGCTTTTTTGTTGTAGTGTAGATGCAAACTTCGGACAGCGGGGCTAGAACCGTGAAATTGTCAAGCATTGCGTAGATACTGTCAAGTCAGGCAGTCAGAACATCCGGAACTTTGTCCTAATAAAATGATACAACCATGAAAAAGACAATTCTGATTACCGGCGCATCCTCTGGCATTGGCCGGGAAACTGCCAAACTATTCCAACAAAAAGGCTGGAACGTCATCGCCACTATGCGTTTACCCGAAGAAGAACTGGAACTTAACAACCTGACCGATATACTGGTTACCCGCCTCGATGTACAGGATCAGTCATCCATCGCTGGCGCTATTGAAGAAGGTATTACCCGTTTCGGCCGCATTGATGCCATCCTCAACAATGCAGGTTATGCCCTGATCGGGGTTTTCGAATCTGCCACCCGCGAACAAATCCAAAAACAATTTAACGTAAACCTTTTCGGGTTAATGGACGTTACCCGCGCCGTGTTACCGTACCTGCGCTCACAAGGCAGTGGCACCATCATTAATATCTCATCGATGGGCGGACAGGTGGCATTCCCCTTTGGCAGTTTATACCATAGTACTAAGTTCGCTGTGGAAGGGCTCTCGGAGTCACTTGCACACGAGCTTTACCCGTTAGGCATTTCGGTTAAATTAATCGAACCGGGCAGCATAGCTACCAATTTCCGCGGCGCGGTAGATATGATCAAAAATGACATTGCCATCTACGACCCCATGTTTGCTGGTTTCTTTAATAACTATGCACAAGCCGCCGGGCATCTGTCCAAAGCCACACCCACAGAAGTTGCTCAAACAATTTATGAAGCGGCAACCGATGGTACCGACCGACTGCGCTACACAATCGGCCCGGATGCTCACTTCTATATAAATACCAAACATCAAAACAGCGACACGGACTATATGCAACAGATGCGCGGCTATTTTATCAAATAATATCTATGTCATCAACTCACAAAAATTGACTTGTATATGCTTTAATCGTTAAATTTACTTATATGCCAGAGTCCTACATCGATATTGAATCTATTAGTGAATTGCATGAGTTTTATGGTGTGGGTAAACCACGCCATCCTTTAATTACGGTAATTGAGCTGGGCAGCAACAAGGTAAATCGCCCTGAACAGAATGCGATTTACCGTTTGGGTTTTTACACTATTTTTTGTAAAAAGTTCAGTGGTACACTTAAATATGGGCGCTCTTATTATGATTTCAGCGAGGGGTCTCTGATGTTCACAGGACCAGGGCAGATTGTAGCTCCAAGTCCGGAGCAATATTTAGACGAAGGTTGGGGATTATTCTTTCATCCTGACCTGGTCAATACCGGTGCATTAGGTCGTAAAATGGGCGATTATTCTTTTTTTAATTATGAAGCCAATGAAGCGCTGCACGTGTCAGAAGAGGAAAAAAGCGTCCTGACCACTTGTATACAAAACATTCGTAAAGAATACATGCAAAATATCGATAAACATACTACCCGTTTGATACAAGCAAATATTGAACTGTTACTTAACTATTGCAGTCGCTTTTACGATCGCCAATTTTATACCCGTGAAAAAGTGAATACCGATGTAGTGCAGCAGTTTGAAAAACTGGTAAAAGATTACTTTGCACCGGAAACACTGATCGATACCGGCCTGCCTAATGTAGGTTATTTTGCCTCCCGGATGAACCTTTCACCGAACTATTTATCTGATCTGCTGCATCGTTTTACCGGCAAAACTACACAGGAACACATTCATTTACAATTGGTAGATAAGGCAAAGTCGTTATTATTGAGTACGCAAAAGTCGGTGAGCGAGATAGCCTATACACTGGGATTCGAACATCCGTCGCATTTCACCAGGTTGTTCAAAAGTAAGACGGGTTATGCACCCAGTGACTATCGGCATCCGAATTGAATATCAATTTTGGCCCAACTATTATTCATGCTCATCAAAGGTTAAAGAGCACTTTGATGAGCACAATCCTTCCCGGAAGGGTATATGAACTGGCCGTAAGCATATTGGCTGATAAGTAGAGCGCGCTATAAGTTTTCACATTCAGAAAATTGTTCGCAGCCAGCTCCAGGTCGGTTTTCCATTTTTTGATCCTGAATTTTGCCGAGGCGTCCGCAAAAAAGTATTTAAGGTCGGGATTGCCCTGCTGCCGGGTGAAGTAATGCTCGCCCGACAATTTGAACTGTACATCGGCCACAGGGTTATATTCAAGCGAGCCCTGCTGCAGCAATTGGTCAATATGCTCTGCCGATGCTTCCACCTCCGAATGACTATCTGTTTGAGTAACGGTCGCCTTATAGCTAAAGTTTACCTGCTCACACACTTTGGTATCGGCGCTTACATTAACGGTTTCGGCAGTAGTCTTAAACGGTAGCAGCGCATTATTTTGTATCTGTACCGAACTATTGCTTTGCCATTGTACGCCGCCGCTAAAGGTGGTCTTTAACGCAAAGGAATATTTGCTCACTGTACTGTTCACCGTCCATGAATCAGTGCTGTTTGGATAAGGTAACACCACGCGCTGTTGCAACGTGCTGGTGATCACTTCCGAAGCAATATTATTGGAAGTAATATGATTATAAAGGACGTTCAGGCTGGCAAAAAATAAGGTAAGCGCCTTCCGGTAGTTAAACCCCACGGCAGCTTGCTGGTTCTGTCTTTCGGTCAGGTCGGCATTATTGGCATAAAGCGTCTGGTAATCTTTCAGGATATAGCCTTGATACATATCTTCTATAGTACCCGTTTCATTGCGGTAGCTGTACAAAAAAGTCATATAGTTTTCTATCCCGGTTTGGTATTTCACTTTTAACTGCGGGTTGAAATAAAAGCGCGTCAAGTCCTTGTTCAGCTTGTATAAGCTATCCGAATAATTGATCTGCTGCAGACTTAGCGGCAATGTCAGGTTCACTTTAAGAATACTTCCCGGCAAATCATAAGCAGCTTCAGCATACAGTTTCTTCCTGGTCCAGTTCAAGTGGTTCATGGAGCTGTCAGGCTCCTGGCTAATCATGTTATTAGCCTGCACAACGCCCAGGTTTGATGTTAATGTTTGCGATTGCACGCTAAAACCCGCTCTGAAACTCTGTGTGATAAAGTCCGATGGTATTTTGAACGACAGGTAATTATTGGTATACCAGGTTGGCACATTTACATTTTGAAGCAGTTGCGCGTAGGGACTGTTGTTATTAAATATAGCAGCGTCAAAGTCTGGCCCGATTCTCCTGGTCTCCGGCTCGGCTGAATGACTGACATAGGAATATGCCTGGATAATGTTATTTGATTTCAAGGATCTAATCAGGTTAAATTCATTGGAAAAGCTCAGTGCATTATCGTTGAGTACCTGGTTTACCAAAGCTCCGTTAGTATTCAGGTTTGAATAATTGGCCGACCTGTTATCATCTAGCAGCAGGGCGTCATTTAGGTAATATTGAGGCCGGTTAATGTTCAGCGTAAATTGGGTATGTAATATATCCGGGCTGAAGTGGTTGTGCTGTGTCTCATTATATCGTACCGTATCACCGGGTAAAAAAATGGTTGTACGCTGGCTGTAATCCTGTCGCTCGTTATCGTGAAAATAATAAGCGTTTATCTTGAGTTGCACATTCTTTTGCAGGTTTACGAGATTATTAAGGTTGATGAGCCCCGATTGGTCAAACAAATATCGGTCGCGAGATAAAGCCGGGTCATTTACTGCCCCCAGCGAAAGCAGGGTGACCGGTACATCATTATCAATGCGCTGCGTGGCATCGGCAAAATTGTGCGATACCAGTTCCTCCTGTAGGTCATCCCCTGTATTGTTGCCCTTTAAGTAATTAATGGCTTTGTAATTGTTTTTGAACATCATCGCGTTAAGGTCTACATCGTAATTCCCCGGCAAACCCGCGCCAATACTCTCCTGACCAATCAACTGCAATTTCGCGTCCTTCTTAATGCTGAGGTTCAGCGCCACATCATCGCTCATTACCTTATTTTGCAGCACCTTAACTGGCTGATCGTTTTGTATTACTTGCACCTGATCCACAACACCCTGCGGGATAGTGGCAGTAGCAATATTATACTTATCATCCAGCAGATTATCGCCGCCGATGTACAGGTTGGAGATGGGTTTATTGTTATAGCTAATCTTACCATCCGCAGCAACCGTTATGCCCGGTAGTTTTTTGATTACGTCGCCAATAACCCTATCCTGCACACTGGCAAAATCAGACACCTTATAGCTCAATGTATCGCCGCTCGTGCGCAATACCGGCCGACTGCTTTTGATCACTATCGACTGTAGTTGGTTGATCGATGTAGCCAAAATAAAATCGACCGGAGCCTGCGCGTCTGTAATTGCTTTGGTTTCGGTTTTATAACCCACACATCGCACTTCAATCGTCAGTCCGTTTACGGGCATAGTAGCAGGCAGCTGCAAAACATAGGTGCCTTTAACATCTGTAATGGTATATTTTATAATACCATTTGTTGCACTGTTCTTAAGGTTGACGCTCGCGAAGGGTACAACCTTGCCGGTGCTATCTTTCACCGTGCCCCGGATATTCTGGGCAAAGCCAGCAGCTGAAAACAATAGCGCAATAATCAGTAAACCTGCATATCTCATCACCCGGCTCATTTCCTTTCAGGTAACTCTATCGGGTTATTGATCACGGCCTGGGGCCCCAGCTTTATGTTGATATGTGGTTTTGGCCCGTTTCCCGGCATATTGCCAGCCTGTGCCGCCATCATGGATTGTACAAAGGCATCCGGATCTTTACGCATGGCCTCCTGCAACTGAGCAAATTCCTTTTCGGTAGTTTTGATGGCCTTTGCCGGCGGCTGGATGATATTCGGATCACTGTCCGTGTCATCTATACCGATCGTTAAAGTTACACGGCTGGGGTTATCCGGCGCTGCATTGGCCGACCCATTGTCTTTTTTTGGCATAATCACTGCTTTTTCAACCCCATCAAACTTAAAGTCGACTTCCTTTTTCAGGTCATATGCCTCTATGATTACACCGGGCAGACCGTTCAGCTTCCAGGGGCCTACATGCAGCGGCAAATCGGGACAAAACCAGGCTATATAGTCCCTGCCCTTAAAATGCGTCGTCGCCTTTTGACAATGTAACCCACCGAAAGTCGCCGTGTCGCCACTTATTTTCCAGTCGATGGTCGGCAATACATCCGTCATCAGGTAACTGTTCATAAACAATGGTTCCTTTCTCACTAATTTATGCTCGTTCGGGTACTGGTAATATTCCGTCGCTGAGCCTGAAGATTTACGCGAGATGTTTACCCGCCCATCAGGCGAGTTTGCCAGTTGCTCCTGCATTTGTTTTTTAAACAGCGCATCCTCCATCTGCTTGTCATAACTCCGGTAGGCGCTTGCGCTTTTTCCCACAATCAAAACCATGTTCTCGGTATATGGGTTCGCCCTGTTAATCGTATCCCTGATATGGGTAAATTTGTAATGCACCAATACTTGAGCGGTATCGGGCCTTTGTGCCGATGCCGAAAGCACCAGCATAAACAATGCTGCACTTAATAAAAATTGCTTCTTCATATTTCGGATATTTTTAAGCAATAGTATTTCGCCGCTTCAACCCTTCAAAAACTTTGTTACCAACGCCACCTTCCTACCAGCCAAAACCGGATATTTGTTATCAGGGTTTTGCTGTCAGCAAATCGGCGGAAGCTATAGGCACGGATCTCAAAAATCACCTGTTCGTATGCAAAATCGCTGCGATAGCATCAATAGTCTAGGAATAAACAGGGCGGCACTATACCTTTGATAAATGCGCCGTATTAAAGCCAAATATATTATCGAGCTGCTAATTCACCTGGCCTTCTGGATAGGGGTATATTATACGCTGAATTCTTTAACCAGCTCAACCATCAGCGTGCGGGTGAGCCAGAATGGTCATATACTGGAAAAAAAAGCGATAGATACACTTTTTCCTTATTCGGTCATTACACTCGTTTTTCTGGCGTTGTTGTTTTATGGCAATATATACTGGGTATTTAAAAAGGCGCTGCATTATAAAAATGCAGCGTTTGGCATCACCATAGCCGCCGGTTGGTTTATACTCCTGTTCATAGCCAATTATATTTTTGTTGGGTTTCGGTTAAACCAAAGCTCTCCATTGGGGCCTCCGCTTGAAATGTTAGTGCAGAATGACGTAAGGCAAGGCCAGTTGGTTCAGCATAAAACTTCTTTTTTGGCAATAGGTAACTGGTTCCATATGCAACTGACCATGGTACTTGTTTTTTTGGCTGCAGCCGGACTTTCCATAGCTTATTTCTTTCTGAAGGAATGGGCGCGCAACGAACTGGCACGTAATAAACTGGAAGCCTATCAATTAAGCACCGAGATCAAATTCCTTAAATCGCAAATAAATCCGCATTTCCTGTTCAATACGCTTAATAATCTTTTTTCAATGGCGCAGGCTAAAGGAAATGACGACCTTGCCGATGGTATTTCCAAACTTTCGGATATGATGCGTTATATGCTCTATGACAGCAATGCCGGCAGCGTGCCGCTGAGAAAAGAAATAGCCTACCTGGAAGATTGCATCGCCCTGAACAAATTGCGCTATGCAGTTGATGAGATAAAGGTTACATTTGAATACCCGGTACAGTCCGGCGGTGTCGCCATAGCCCCAATGCTGTTTATCCCCTTCGTGGAGAATGCCTTTAAACACGGCGTTTCTATCGGTCACACTTCCCGGATTGATATCGACATTATGGTTTCAGGTCAAAAATTGATCTTTACCTGTGTAAATATGAAATATAGTGCTATCAAAAAGATAGAAGACGAAAAAAGCGGCATCGGGCTCGAAAATGTAAAACGACGGCTAGATCTGTTATATCCCCGTAAACATCACTTACAGATTAGCGAAGATGATGGAAAATATATTGTTAAGCTTGAAATTGACCTGGAATGATCACCTGTATTGCTATTGATGATGAACCGAAGGCGCTTGAAGTTATAGAACGCTATTGCCGCAAAACCAACCTGGTTGAGTTGAGGGCCACCTTCCGCGAACCTGTAAAGGCGATCGAATTCCTGAGCCGGGAAAAGGTCGACCTCATCTTCCTCGACATTAATATGCCCGATATCAGCGGAATGCAGCTGGTGCAAACTTTGTCGCCCTGCCCAATGATTATTTTCACTACCGCCTATAGCCATTATGCCGTGGAAAGTTATGAGCTGAACGCACTTGATTACCTGCTGAAACCCATCACTTTCGAGCGTTTTCTTTCGGCGGTGAATAAGGCTCCGGAGACGTTGTCCTCAAAAAAAAGTATAGGTATGGAGACTGAGGCTACTGTGTTCATCAAAAGCGGACCGCAAACCTACCAGGTTAAATTAGCCGAAATATTGTACCTGGAAAAAGATGGCAACTACATTACCGTTCACCTGAAAGACAAAAATATCCTGATCCGTGAAAATATGGGTGACATTTTTGACCTCGTACCAGCGGCGGATTTTATACGGGTACACAAATCGTATGTGGTAGCTATCAAACATATTGCAATGATCGAAGTGCATCAGCTCGTTATTAACGGCGAAAAAATTCCTATTGGCAGCACATACCGCGACCCTTTACGCGGCAGGTTGGGACTAAAATAATATCAGAGCATATTTTTAATAAATCTCTGGTTTCGGTTTAGATAACTGAGAAATTGCCAGGAATTTTATCAGCATTTCGAGAAAAGAGGTCAATCAAAACACAAAAACTAATTATATCTAAAAGAGTCATTCTGAAAGGAAGAATTCTTTTTATATCACCGTATAAAAACGGAATATCTCGCCCGCCTGTCCTTAAACAATTTTGGGTTGTCCTCCAAAGTCGACGATTGTGTTTAATTTACATTTAGTTTTTGTTAAATTTGGTTTGAAATACTGATCGAATGCTTAACAATGATTCCGGTTCCGGAGATAAGTTATTGCTGCTAAAATTAAAAGAGGGCAGCAGTGAGGCATTTGACGTACTTTATGAAAAGCATTGGCAAAGCATATATTCAGCGGCTTTTAAAAGATTGCAAAATCCTGATTTGGCTAAAGATATGACCCAGGATGTTTTTTTGCAATTGTGGTTAAAACGTGAAGAGAGCAATATCCTAAATCTTGGCGCCTATCTGAATACTTCCGTAAAAAACATGATTTTCAACTGGATGGAGCGGGAACGGAAATTTACTCCCGTGCCCGAGCTGTTATTGCAATTAAAAGTTTCTATGGATGAAGCTGATTCCGCAATTCTGCTTAAGGAATTTATGCAAGCTTATGAAGCATTGATATTAACATTAACACCATCGCAACAGGTTATATTCCGAATGCGCTACCAACAAGACCTTTCTACAGCCGAAATTGCCGAACAATTGAACATTTCCCGAAAAACCGTGCAAAATCAATTAAACAAAGCTGTTACCCAACTACGCGCATCATTAACGTTAATATCTATTCTTTTTTTATTCGGCACCCAATAGATTTACTTTTTTAAGTTCTAAAACGCTTTTTATTCTCAATTTCCTCACTTCTATTGAAGTATAGTGGAATTTTATTAAAAAAACGTTTTGTTTAACCGTGTTTTTTCAAGCAAGTAAAATTTATTAAAAAAAACGTGGGACTTTTCGTGTTTTAACTGTCATGTAGTTAAAGAGCAATCCATCGCTGATGAAAAAGCAAGACTTTCTAAGAATTTTAAGAAAATTTAATAAGGGGCTCGCCTCAGGAGAAGAAAAATCATTCCTTTCGGCCTACTACAACTTGTTTGAAGCAAAATCAGATATTACTGAAATGCTTAGTCCTGATAAGCGGGATCTGCTGAAAGATCAGATTAAAGCAGGCATTGATATTAAAATAGCACGTTTACAAGAAACTAAAAGGCCTAACCTGTTTCTGCGTCGAATTGCCGCGGCCGCTATCTTATTTGTTGTACTTGGCGCAGGAATCAGTTTTTATTTGGTTAAAACCAATTTCTTCAGCAGTCATAATTATGCTAAAAACATTATTACGCCGGGTGGCAATAAGGCCGTACTGACTCTTGCCAACGGAACGCAAATTATATTAAGCAATGTTAAAAACGGGGCACTGACATTACAAAATGGAACTGTAATTAAGAAAACCGCGAACGGACAACTGGTTTATGACGCAAGTGCAGCCGGCAGCAACGTAATAGCCTATAATACCATCAGCACCCCGCGTGGCGGACAATACATGATCATTTTACCAGATAGTAGTAAAGTATATCTTAACGCGGCATCTTCTCTTCGCTTCCCAACGGCCTTTGCTGATAAAATCCGAAAGGTGACGTTAATTGGTGAGGCCTATTTTGAAGTGGCACATAATAAAAACAAACCCTTTATGGTAACTTCAGCAGGCCAAACTGTTGAAGTGTTGGGTACACATTTCGATATAAATGCATATGCTGATGAGCACTCCATAAAAACGACATTACTTGGAGGGAGTGTAAAGGTATCAGCCTCTGGAAAGACCGCACTTTTAATTCCTGGGCAACAGTCGCAAGTTGTTCAAAACAAGAATTTGGATACACTCATAAATGTACTTCAGCATGCTAACCTGGACGAAGCTGTGGCCTGGAAAAACGGCTATTTCCAATTTGAAAACGCAGATCTGCAAACTATAATGCGACAGTTTTCCAGATGGTATGATGTAAAGGTTATTTACGACGGACAACCGGGCGGCAGGCTATTTTCAGGACAGATTCACCGGAATTTGAATGCAGTGCAAGCGTTGGACTTGCTGAACTATGCAAATGTACATTTCACTATTGATGGTAAGACCATCATCGTATCAACTAATTAAACTAAACAATAACTAACACTAAACAAGAAAGGTATGAAAAGAAAATTACAAAAAGCACAGTAATCATCCGATC
>Ga0206809_1004_pt1 | contig 97656 bp, 96 predicted proteins | sample Alteio_BWOrgCont_55_FD_152903 | JGI IMG/M metagenome (GOLD analysis project Ga0206809, IMG submission 152903) | Enriched cells from forest soil in Barre Woods Harvard Forest LTER site, Petersham, Massachusetts, United States -... | ecosystem: Environmental > Terrestrial > Soil > Temperate forest >... | reverse complement strand
TTGCGCTTCTGTGGACGTATTCAATACTTATTGGTTTATAAACCAGCGGAACTACTGGTTTGTGCAGTTCCGCTGGTTTGTTTATTTATTTTTTGGGCTTTTTGTCTTTAAATACCAGGGGTTGTATTTCGGTAAATACGTGACTTAGTACGTTTGGATTTAACGATGGCGGTAATTGAGGTTCACCGGGCAAGGCCTGGTGGGTTGAGTGGCAGAAAAAGCAAGACCTTACCGTGGATTGCATATAGGTTTCCATGGTACTGTTTGACAGTACGTTGGTGCCGATTGCTACGCCATTGGCGGTATCGATCTGATTATTTGCGCCGTGGCGGCCATATGAGTCGCGGTTGGGGGCTGCTCCGCTGTTGGTCCAGGTGGCGCCGATGAACAGGTAATTGCTTCGTACATCGCGGGGGGGCAGCATGCCCAATACAGAGTTATTGATGGACAGTATCTCACTGTTTGATCTTGCCGAGGTTGTGTCTTCGGCATTGCTCAGCGAATCTGCCGTGGTGCCCCATGGTTGTGAACGCAGGGTATTGCTCGCGCTGATGTGGTAGCCTGAATCGGCTATTATGGTATCGCCGTATATGTGTTTTTGCGAATTGATAACATTAGCGCCCATATGCGCAACGTTAGGATTTGGATCGGCCGCGTTTTTGCTAAACAGCCAGCCGGTACCGCTATCCTGCGGCACTTGTTTTACATGGCTATTTTTATCCAGATACGCATAGGCGGCATTGGGTGTATTATTGGTATGCTCAAAAGTAGCCCAAATCATTTCGGGATGGCCAGCAACGCTGCCTACTATGTGCATGCCTACCATTGCCATTTTAACTGTTTTGTGGCCACTTGGCACCCACTTGGTGTTACTTGTAGTATCATATTGCTGTATATCGGCTCTGATGGTGATATAGCCCGCACCAGTAGTATCGGGAAGGGAGCTGACCTCTACCCATGATGATTTTAATTCAATAGCTAGCGCGTTGGAGTCGGGCAAGGTTTTGCCGTGAGAACGTGCATATGTGCAAATGGCATCGCGTTCCTTAGCGGTGGTAGGGAAATTTGACGACACGCCAAGAAGGTTTTTCCGCATAGTTAGATAATAGGCGTATACGTCATTAACCATGGTAAGGTAATATACCAGCGAACCTTTCTGCGACATCAACACATCGCCGGTTGCCTGCCCTTGTTCGGATTGTACCTGGTTACCGTTGACATCCAAAAAGATAAACTTTTTATTGATCGTTAGAAACCTGTGCACAATAATGCTTTGGCTGTTGGTATGGGCAATAATTGCTTCGGGATGTTTGATGGTGTTGCCTGCTTTATCTACAAATAAAAATTTTCCTTTTAAGCCCGGTATAACATGATCTACCAGTACAGTTTTGCCTGCACTGTCCTTTACCGGGGCATTTTTCAGAGGCGATGGTTCTACTTCGAACAGGCGGCCTTTATTGTCCCTGACTACAGGTAGCCCGTCAGGACCAACTTTGTTAAGGTGACTGGTCATTTGTAAAGGTAAGTTCAGATTGTTTTGCAACAATACGCGTTTACCGGAGTCGGAAACGGATACGTTATAAAATACAGAAGAGCCCATTACTGTGCTGTTTTTATCCGGCGAGGTGATCCAAAGGAACATGTGCTCTGACCAGCGATAAAAATCGCAATTGTTATTGTGCGGAAAGGCAACGCTGTTGGCTGGTGTAACCATACCGCCAGCGGTAACTTTTCCGCCGACGAACCAGTTTTTAAAGGTGTCCTGATTAACGGTGCAACAAGGCAACACATCAGCAGGCAAGCTACCGAGCTTTACATAAGAACCGTTGGCATGTTGGGGTGTGGAACTGCATTTCCATAAGGCAAACACTACTATGAGCAATGTGCAAATGGTTGGAATTAATTTTTTCATGATTTTTAAGGTTTAGGATTTATGAAATGAGGGTAACAGTAACAACCGTAATGAAACAAAAAATACTATATACGGCAATGTTAAGATGTATGGCTTTGGCATGTGTTAAGGCTTAACGAATATAATTAAAAAGGTGACGCCTTTCCAATATTTCTCATCAAAAAGGGCAAAAAAAAGTGCTTTTTAGGGGCAGAATCAGCTTAAAAAAGATATTTTTTAATAAAAAGTTGAAGTCAAAACAGGTATTTAGACCTATTTGAGACCTGAAACAGGCAGTTTTTGGAGCAATTTTATCTATAATTTTCTTTTAATGAGAGTATCGTGGTACAGTAATTGGTAATGGTGAGTAATCTGCCCTGGCTGTTTAGCGGATTCAGTATTATTCACCTATTTATGAAATATTTAAAGCCAAACGAGAAAATGGATGTGGTACTGGGGTATCTGAAGAATCACCCTGATACTGAACTTACCACCGGCAATATAGCGAGCTATGTGGAGCTTACCAATCCCGGAGCTCTTACGCCTAAAGGCTTGAGTGCCATACTGAAAATACTGGCGAACGATCATCACATTGAGGTACTCACCCCAGGCCTGTACCGCGTTACCTTTGAAGGTATTGTTTTTATGGAGAATGGTGGCTATACTGTGGAACGCCAGGAAAGGCTGACTGAGCGCCAATACATCAAGTATACCAAAAAGGTTGGCAATGAGACCTCGAGCATGATGTTGTGGTTCATAGGCTTTTTGATTGTTTTCGGAGCATATTTTTTGTTCAGATATGGCTACCACTACTGGAACTGGAATATCCCATTTTAGCGCCGGGCACCACTATTGTCACATACCTGCGAAAGTAACAGCCCACTTAACCAGCATGCTAATAAGACCTACCCGGTTTTGTATAGCACAGCATACATTTTTTAATCATTTATTGGTATTTTTTATTTATTTAAATAAATGTTTAACTCAAAATTTAATTAAAGAACCTATATAACCAATTAAGGCGTAGTAATTGCATACCAGTATATGAACTAATTTTAATAATTATGCATCATATACTAATTGAAGCACTACACGTATTTGTGGTTATAATGATGGCGTTTTTTATTATCATGTGTACCATGGCAGCCTCAGGTAGTTTTGACAACTGGGGAAAACGCTACAAAACCCAAAAGCCAACAAGGTTTCGGCAAAATTATGAAGATGCTTAATCATCATTTATAGGAAACAAAAAAGGGTATCTATATGGACACCCTTTTCTGTTTATTTAACAATTCCAGTATTATTGATCAGTATTAAGCCTTTGCAACTTACGTTTATCAGGTGGCAGGGCTTTAAACTTTTTGTAGCTATCGGCTATGTAAACTGCCATTGTTTGGGTGGTATTACTATGTACAAAAGCGTATGAAGGGCGATAAAGGGTCATGAAGTCTTCCAGGTCCTGGCCACGCAATGGCACAAGGCTGCTTACATAAGCGGCATTGAATACATTATCAATTTCCTGTTCCTCCTTCTCCATTGCAAAATAGCGTTTCAGGCGGCGGGCATCGCGGGAGTCCTTACTGAACCAGCTGCTTGGCGATAATACGTATACTTTACTTTTTTGGTAAACTTCAGGATATTCTTCTTTGGGATCAAATGTGCTTCTTGTACCGTTAATCTTTACTTCGCGCAGGGCAATGCTTAATATTTGCAGTTTAACCTTTTTTGGGGTCATATCAACCACGTACAGGGTATCACTAATATAACCAGGTGAGTTAAATATTAACAAATGGCTCGGTGCCGATTTGATAATAAAGTTGCCATTTTTATCGGTAAGGGTTAGCTGGTTGTTGGTGGCATCCTTAATAAAAACATTACTAAGCCTTAATGTACTGCCAGTTTCTTCCACAGTACCTTTTAACAGATTTTGAGCGTTAGCCATGCCGGTGATAAAAACCAGCAGCACGAGAGTGATAAATTTCAGTTTCATAGCTATGTATAGGTTAGGATAAATCTAATAATTTAAATATATCCGTTAGCTATTTAACGAATATTTAACATATAAGTTCTGGAAATAATCGCTGTATTTTGTTTGTGAGATTAATATTACAGAGGAATATTGCCGTGCTTTTTCCTCGGGTTATTTACCACCTTGTTTTCCAGCATTTTAAACGCGTGGATCAATTTAATACGGGTATCCTCCGGCACTATCACTTCATCAACAAAACCACGCTCGGCAGCACGGTAAGGATTGGCAAAGGTGTCGGAATATAGCTGCTCCATCTCTTTCCACTTGGCTTCCTTGTCTTCGGCGGCGTTTATCTCGCGTTTAAAGATGATCTCGGCAGCGCCCTTGGCTCCCATTACGGCAATCTCGGCAGTGGGCCAGGCAAAGTTCATATCCGCGCCGATGTGTTTGCTGTTCATCACATCATAAGCGCCACCGTAGGCTTTACGGGTGATTACAGTAATACGGGGCACGGTGGCTTCGCAAAAAGCGTAAAGTAGTTTTGCACCGTTGGTGATAATGGCATTCCACTCCTGATCTGTGCCCGGTAAGAAACCAGGGACATCCTCGAACACCAACAAAGGAATATTGAAGCTATCGCAAAAACGTACAAAACGTGCGCCTTTGGTTGACGAGTGTATATCAAGCACACCAGCCAGAAATGCGGGTTGATTAGCTACAATCCCAATACTACGACCAGCTAACCGGGCGAAACCAACTACAATGTTCTCGGCAAAATCTTTATGAACTTCTAAAAAACTATCGGCATCAATCACCTCGTTAATTACTTCGCGCACATCATAGGGTTGCGAAGCATTTTCGGGCATAATGGTATTTAAAACCGGGCGGGTTTCATTTTGGATATCATAAGGGAATGCGGGCGCTTTATCCTCACAATTCTGCGGCATATAGCTTAGCAGTTGTTTTATATTATTGATCGCCGCGATTTCATTCGGGCAGGCAAAATGGGTAACTCCTGATTTGGTGGCATGCGTGGTTGCTCCGCCTAATTCCTCGGAGGTTACTATCTCATGAGTTACTGTTTTAACTACATTGGGACCGGTTACAAACATGTAAGAGGTGTGCTCTACCATCAAAATAAAGTCGGTAATAGCAGGAGAATATACCGCGCCGCCAGCGCAGGGGCCCATAATCGCTGAGATCTGTGGCACAACGCCTGATGCCATGGTATTACGGTAAAATATATCCGCATAACCGCCCAGGGAGTTTACACCTTCCTGTATCCTCGCTCCACCTGAATCGTTTAAACCTACTACCGGTGCACCATTTTTAATAGCCAGATCCATGATCTTGCAAATCTTCTCGGCATGAGTTTCAGATAATGATCCCCCAAAAACAGTAAAATCCTGCGAGTAAGCATAAACGAATCTGCCGTTAATGGTTCCGTAACCTGTGATCACACCATCACCGGGATAGTTTTCTTTCTCCATCCCAAAATCAATAGAACGGTGCGTTACCAGCATCCCTATCTCCTGAAATGAGCCTTCATCCATTAAAAAATGCAAACGCTCGCGCGCGGTAAGCTTTCCTTTTTTATGCTGACTTTCTATCCGGATTTTGCCTCCGCCTAAAAGGGCTTCGGCTTGTTTTTGTTTGAGTAGTTTGATCTTATTATCCACGGTACAGTTTATAATTATGCAAGATGCTAAAAATACTGATTAAGCATCAAAATTGTTTGATGGTTTAATTACATTTGATTTTCACTACCATCGCTATTTTGTTAAGAAACACCAAAGAAGAACGAACATTAAAGGAGAACCTGCTACTGGCTTCTTCCACTGCTTTTGTATCGGGGGTTACCAACGTGGCGGGTGTGGTTGCTTTTTTGGCATTTACCACCAATATGACGGGGCATTTTGCCAACCTTGCCCGCAATGTCATCGAACGTAATCTATCGCAGGTAATTATATTCCTGGTATGGCTTTTCCTGTTTTTCGCGGGGGCGTTTACATCTAATTTTTTAGTCAGATGGCAATCGCATAAAAGTGCTTACCGGGCTAATGCGGCACCTATTATTTTAGAGATCATTATTTTATTATTCGTAGCCTATTATGGCACTAATCATTACGATGGCACTTTAGCCGAAAAGCAAATCATTACAGGCGCATTGATCTTATCTATGGGTTTACAGAACGGACTGGTATCTAATATATCAGGCGGGATCATCAAAACATCACACCTCACCGGGGTTTTTACTGATCTGGGGGCCGATTTTGCCGAGCTGTTCTATCCAAACGCTCAAAAATCTCCTTTGCTTAAAAACCGCATGTATATACGCCTTACTATCCTGGGTTTCTATTTCGCGGGGGCTCTGGCAGGTGGTTACTTCTTTGATAAGTACGACTTCATGATGTTTTATTTCATTCCGGTGATATTATTTACCATTTTGTATTACGATCTTTCGCCCCTAGCTTTGCATAAGATTGCCCGTTTATTTTTCAAAGTAAATAATTAACCCCAATCAGTATTATACCCTATGTGCGCAAAAAAAAACCATCTGATTCACGATACAAGCCATATTTCCTACGAAACCTTACTGGAAGGCAACAAAAAATTTATTGCTAACGCCATTGAAGAAGATCCTGACTACTTTACCAAGCTCGCCAACGGCCAGAAGCCCCCTATTTTGTGGATTGGCTGCGCTGATAGTCGCGTGCCTGCCAATCAGATAACCAACACCAAACCGGGCGAGATATTTGTACACCGTAACATCGCTAACATGGTAGTACACTCAGATATGAATATGCTATCGGTACTGGATTACGCGGTAAATGTGTTGCAGGTAAAACATGTGATAGTTACCGGTCATTATGGCTGCGGTGGTGTTATAGCCGCCATGAGCAACCAACAATTCGGCCTGATTGATAACTGGTTATGCCACATTAAAGACGTTTACCGCCTGCATGCCAGCAAACTTGACCTGATAAAAGACGAAAAAGAACGCGCCGATAAACTGGTAGAATATAACGTAGTAGAAAATGTTTACAACCTATGCAAAACATCTATTGTACAAAATGCCTGGGTTAAAGGGCAGGACCTGGCTGTACATGGCTGGGTATACAGCATTGAAACCGGTGTTATAAAAGATATGAATGTAAGTACCTATAATAATGAGAACATGGGTAATGTGTTTAAGTTTAAATAACCCCCCAGCCCCCTGAAGGGGGAGCAATATAAAAAGGCGAAAGAATTTAATACTCTTTCGCCTTTTCTTTTTTATGATTATTTGCTCCCCCTTCAGGGGGCTGGGGGGTTATATTTCTTTATTCAAAAACGGATACTTGTAATCTTTTGGTGGATCGAAGGTTTCTTTGATTGTTCTTGGTGATACCCAGCGTTGCAGGTTTAGTGCTGATCCGGCTTTATCATTAGTACCAGATCCCCTGGCACCGCCAAATGGCTGCTGACCAACTACCGCACCGGTAGGTTTATCGTTGATATAGAAGTTACCTGCCGCGTTACGTAAAGCGTAAGTAGCTTTAGCGATAGCATACCTGTCCTGAGATATAATAGAGCCTGTAAGCGCGTAGATAGAAGTTTTATCTACAATGTCCAGTATCTCATCAAACTTCGCGTCCTCGTATACATAAATGGTTAATACAGGGCCAAAAAGCTCTTCGCACATGGTAACATAGTATGGATCATTTACTTTAAGCACGGTTGGTTCAACAAACCAGCCCTGGCTTTTATCGTATCCGCCACCGGCAACAAGTTCAACACTTTCATCAGCTTTAGCCGCATCAATATATTTAGCCAGTTTATCAAACGAAGCTTCGGTGATCACAGCATTAACAAAATTGCCAAAATCTTCAACCGGGCCTATTTTTATGGAAGTAAGATCACGCTGCATATTAGCTTTAACCGCCGGCCATAATGAAGCCGGGATATATGCCCTGCTCGCTGCAGAACATTTTTGTCCCTGATATTCAAAAGCACCACGAACTAATGCGGTACTTACTACATCGGCCTCAGCGCTTGGGTGGGCAAGTACAAAATCCTTACCACCGGTTTCGCCAACTATGCGTGGGTAAGTGCGGTATTTGTGTATGTTGTTACCAATAGTTTGCCAAATATTTTGGAACACTTTGGTTGATCCTGTAAAGTGGATACCCGCGAAATCATGATGATTGAAGATCACATCGCCGGCTACCGGGCCATCAACATAAATCAGGTTGATCACACCATCAGGCAAACCAGCTTCTTTAAACACCTGCATAATTACGTGAGCAGCATATATCTGCGGATAAGCAGGTTTCCAAACCACTACGTTACCCATCATGGCGGCACTTGCAGGTAAGTTACCGGCAATAGCAGTAAAATTGAATGGGGTTAATGCGAATACAAAGCCTTCTAATGGGCGTTGCTCCACCCTGTTCCATACACCTTTTGAATTTGCAGGAGGCTGCTGCGCATAAATCTCAACCATGTAGCTTACGTTGAAACGCAGGAAGTCGATAAACTCACAAGCGGAATCAATCTCGGCCTGGTAAGCATTTTTGCTTTGGCCCAACATAGTAGCTGCGTTTATTTTAGCACGGTACGGACCGGCAATTAAATCAGCAGCTTTTAAAAATATGGATGCCCTTTGTTCCCACGCCAATGCTTCCCATTCGGGTTTCGCGGCAAGGGCAGCATCAATAGCGGCATTAACCGTTGAGGCATCGCCTTCGTGGAAAGTAGCTAATAAATGTTTATGATCATGTGGCGGGCGAATCTCCAGCTTTTTACCGGTGTGAACCAGCTTTTTACCAATGTACATCGGTATATCAATAACCTGGGCGCGCGCTTCTTCTAAAGCGGCTTTAAGTGCCTCGCGCTCAACACTGCGCGGACCGTAATTCAATACCGGCTCGTTCTGCGGTTGCGGAACGCTGAAAAATCCTTTAAGCATAATATATGAAGTCAGTTAAAACACACAAATATAAGCATATTAGGTGTATATAAAGCCACAAAAATGCGCAATTAACGCGGCTATGACTATTATCTAACTGTATATAATGCCTAGCTTGCCTTGATATTGATTAGGTCGCAAGCATTGGTATCTAATACATCTGCAATTACCAGGAGCTTTTCAACGGTAACCTTGGTACGGCCGAGTTCAATTTTACTATATGCATTCTGTGATATTTTCAACTTAGCGGCCAAATAATCCTGCGTATAATTTCTGTCGATCCTGGTGCTTCTGATATTATTGGCAACGTCTATTAATTTGTTCATGTTATATTAATGTAATGATAACCTCTTTAACTACTGAACATTACTTTTGTTTAGAAGCAACAAATATTTCTTAGTTGTGAATTAATTTCAGGTAGATGATTAACGCGAATATGTATTTATATTAGTTGCGAAACATATACCTTATACGCAGTTCCCATAATGGATATAGAAGAGATCAATCCCATACAAGAATCCATATTAACTAATCCTGCTATTGAAAAAAGACGTTTTAATGCTTTGATGCTTGCTGGTATAGCGTTGCCAATACTGCTGTATCCATTTTTTGTGGCCGTATTTTTACCCACAGTTACCGACTTTGCTTGGCGAATTTTCCTGTCGAGGTTAATTATATGGGCCGTTTTGGGTGGCATGTTTCTGTTTGCCCGCAAAGGCGAAATGCAAAATTTGCTACTTTGGCCCGAGGAGCACTATAAGCCCTCCTTCTATTTTAAATGGCTGTTTCTTTTATACCTGCTTGTATTAGTAGTGGGAGCAACTGCACGCATACCCTTTTGGCTGGGCTTTCATGAAGATAACGGGATGGCGATAAAAATAGTCGAGGTAACCCGTAAAAACCCGGTACTGCTGGTTTTTATAGCTGCCACCGCCGGTATTACTGAAGAGTTTCTTTTCAGGGGATATATCATGAGTCGCCTTGCGCTGCTTATTAAAAACAAGCATATGGTGGTTATCACATCGGCATTATTATTCGCACTGATACATTTGGGTTATAAAACCTATCAGGAATTGATTTTCGCCTTTGGTATAGGTATTGTGCTTGGCTATCATTATCAAAAATACCGCAGCTTAACTACCGTTATTATTGTGCATTTTTTAATAGATGTAATAGCATTGGGTTTTGGGAAGATTCATTGAGTTATTAGATGAGTAGTTGAAAACTACTCGCTTGCAGGATCGAAGTCAGAGACTTCGAACAGCGGTATTAAGCTTTCACAATCGCAACTTTCTGGAAAACCTTTTAGCAACAGATAACGTAAACATATACAGGGTGTTAAAAGAATAGTTAGTTTAGATTGATTGATCTTCCGGTTTATAGCCGGAAGATTTTTTTGTGTGGTGGATTTCTAAATTACTCCTTGTCATTCTGAACGCAGTGAAGAATCTATCGATAGGCATTTGCGCTATATATAACGGATAGATTCTTCACTCCGTTCAGAATGACAAATAAAAGTTTATCTAAAACCAAAAAAGCCCCGCTTTTCAGCAGGGCTCTATATAATTCTCTACTAACGCTTAAACGTCAATCTTAGCATATTTGGCGTTGCGTTCAATAAAATCGCGACGTGGTGCAACCTCGTCACCCATCAGCATGCTGAAGGTGTGGTCGCATTCAGCGGCGTTTTCAATGGTGGCGCGTTTCAGGGTACGGGTTTCCGGGTTCATTGTGGTTTCCCATAATTGCTCGGCGTTCATCTCACCCAAACCTTTGTAACGCTGTATGTGTACGCTATCTTCTTTACCACTGCCTTTTAGGCGCTGTACGGCTGCATCACGCTGTACATCATTCCAGCAATATTCAAATTCTTTACCTTTTTTAACCTGGTATAGTGGCGGCGACGCGATGTATACATAACCATACTCAACCAATTCCTTCATATAACGGAAGAAGAAGGTTAAGATCAACGTGGTAATGTGCGAACCGTCGACGTCAGCATCCGTCATGATCACAATTTTGTGGTAACGCAGTTTACTGAAGTTAAGGCCCTTATCATCCTCCGGTGTGCCAATGCTTACACCCAGGCCGGTAAACATATTTTTTATTTCCTCGTTTTCGTAGATCTTGTGCTCCATGGCTTTCTCCACGTTCAGAATCTTACCACGTAATGGTAAAATAGCCTGGTATTCGCGGTTACGGCCTTGTTTGGCGGTACCACCCGCCGAGTCACCTTCGACAAGGTACAGCTCACATAAAGCAGGATCGCTATTGGCGCAATCGGCCAGTTTACCGGGTAAACCTGATCCGCTCATTACACTTTTGCGCTGCACCATTTCGCGTGCCTTGCGGGCAGCGGCACGGGCAGTAGCAGCCAATATAACCTTGTTTACGATCATTTTGGCTTCTTTTGGATGTTCTTCCAGATAGTTGCCTAAAATCTCGCCTACGGCCATATCTACCGCACCCATCACCTCGTTATTACCTAACTTGGTTTTGGTTTGGCCTTCAAACTGTGGTTCCTGTACTTTAACGGAAATTACAGCGGTTAACCCCTCGCGGAAGTCATCACCGGTAATTTCTATCTTCATGTTTTTCAACAATCCGGATTTATCAGCGTAAGCTTTCAATGTACGTGTCAATCCTCTACGGAAACCGGCAACGTGTGTACCGCCTTCAATAGTATTGATGTTATTTACATACGAGTGAACATTCTCGCTATAAGTATCGTTGTATTGCAATGCCAGCTCAACCGGAATGCCTTGTTTAATACCATCTACATAAATAGGCTCTGGAATGATAGAAGGGCGTGTACCGTCAAGGTATTTAACAAACTCACTTAATCCACCAATAGAGAAAAACTCTTCGGTATTAAAAGTGCCGTCTTCGTTAGGTTCGCGCTCGTCGGTTAAAGTAAGACGGATACCTTTATTTAAGTAGGCAAGTTCGCGTAAGCGGCCTGCTAACGTATCGTATTTATATTCGGTAGTTAAGGTAAATATTTCCGGATCGGGATGGAAAATAACGGTGGTACCTCTTTTGTCGGTATCGCCAATTGTTTTCACATCGTACATTGGTTTACCCTTTTCGTACTCCTGTGTCCATATTTTACCTTCGCGGTAAACCAGCGCGGTTAAATGGGTTGATAAAGCGTTAACGCAACTTACACCCACACCGTGCAAACCGCCCGATACTTTGTAAGTATCTTTATCAAATTTACCACCGGCGTGCAATACCGTCATTACAATTTGCAGTGCCGAAACTTGTTCTTTTGTGGTGATACCTGTTGGAATACCACGGCCATTATCGGAAACTTTAATAGAATTATCTTTTTGGATAACCACGTCTATGGTATCGCAATGACCGGCAAGCGCCTCATCTATCGAGTTATCTACAACCTCATAAACTAAGTGGTGGAGGCCTTTAACGCCTGTATCGCCAATATACATGGACGGGCGTTTGCGCACCGCCTCTAAACCTTCTAAAACCTGTATATTATCTGCTGAGTAATTTGATTTATCCTGATTTTCTTCGCTCATAATTGATTAAAACAATAACCATTCTCCAAGGTGGAGTTCTTTAAACAAAAATACTCATTTTGGTTCGATTTTCCGCTATTGTTGATAAATATGACCCGTTATAAACACCATTTTAAAATCGTTAGGAAACTTGCCCCTAAAGTTTATCTTTGTAAACTTTTTAATGAAAAAACAAACAGGAAAAGCATGAATTAACTGCCTGCTGATCCATTACTTAACGATAAAATATACAATGAAAAATTCTTCTGTTTTTACAAAGGTTGCTTTAGGTTTATTAGTGGCCGGAAGTGTTGCCGCATGTAAACAAGCTCCAACCAGTACAACCGCGGCACCTGCTGCGGCATCAACACCAGCAAGTGGCGATAAACCAACTACTGTTTATGTTAATTCTGACACGCTATACAGCAAGTATAACTATGCGAAAGATGTAAACAACGCTTTACAGGCAAAATTAAAAGGCGCACAAGGCGACATGCAATCAAAAACAGATGCGTTTCAGCGTGAGGTTGTTGATTACCAGAAAAACCAGGCTACTATGCCGGCTGACCAACGCCAGGTAACTGAGCAACGCCTGCAACGCGAGCAACAACAACTACAAGGCTACCAACAAAATGAGTCGGCCCAATTACAGGATGATAAAGCGACTCAATACCAAAAAGTATATGACAAGGTTGACGATTTCGTAAAGAACTTTGCTAAACAAAACGGTTACAAACTGGTACTTACCTACTCAAAAAATGTACAAACCGTTATTTACGGCGATCCAAGTCTTGATGTTACTGCTGATGTAGTAAAAGGTTTGAATGATGCTTACGCTAAAGAAGGCTCGAAATAGTTTTTGAGTTTAAAGTATAAAGTTAAAAGCTGAAAGTTGGATGCGAATTGCATTGGCTTTCAGCTTTTTTGCTTACTGGACTGGAGTAATAACAATGTGCTGTTGAATCTGTAATTTAGCTAAAAATCGGTTCTCGAAATCTTTTACCATAGACTTAACACCGGTACCATTAATCCCATATCCACCAACTGCATAATTCATTTCATTATGCGCGCCTATAAGCTGAATTAATGTCTTAACCGGACCACCCTCTTTGCTGCTTTTTTCACATTCAAGGTTATATTCCATAATACTTGTATCAATTTTTATCTTGATGTCAAAGTATGTACCGTACCCATTTTGTTTGTTTCCTGTTCTCTCTGTAATTTGAAAGGTTATATCAGGATTTGTTAATCTATATTTTTGTATGCCAGTCAGCAATTGATCAACGCTTCCTGAGAACTCATATTTTTTAATTGGAGGAATTGTAGCACTTACTCCTCCAACAAAATAAATACACGTACCGACAAATCCAACTACTATTAGCCCTATTATTATAAGTATTATTTTACGCATGGATTAGTGACTTTAAATTTAGATTTAAGTAAACATACAAAAATCTTCTATTAAGCCTTAATTACAATCTCCCGTCCACGCTGTCCTTATCTAGTATACCCTTAACATCATAAATTACTTTGTTGGGTTTTGACAAAGGTTCCAGATCAAGTGTTTTAAATTCATCGTGACAAACGGCTACAATTACCGCGTCATATTTATCAGAGGCGTTTAATGCTTTTACTGAGTCCCAACCGTATTCGTGTTTTACATCTGCAGGCTCGGCATGTGGATCGAATATGGTGAGATTGGCGTCGTAGCCTTTTAGTGTGTTTAAAATGTCGACTACCTTGCTGTTACGCACATCGGGGCAGTTCTCTTTAAAGGTGATGCCCAACACCAATATATTGGCATCTTTTACAATGATGTCCTTACGCACCATCAGCCTGACAACTTCATGAGCTACATATTCGCCCATTCCATCATTTAACCTGCGGCCCGCTAATATTATTTCGGGGTGATAGCCTACTTGTTGTGCCTTGCGGGCTAGATAATAAGGGTCAACACCGATACAATGGCCACCAACCAGTCCGGGTTTAAATTTCAGGAAGTTCCATTTGGTGCCTGCTGCTTGTAGCACTTCGTCAGTATCAATATTCAGGCGATGGAATATCTTGGCCAGCTCATTCACAAAAGCGATGTTAATATCGCGTTGCGCGTTCTCAATCACTTTCGCGGCTTCAGCGACTTTTATGGATGTTGCTTTATGTGTCCCTGCGGGGATGATGGAACGGTAAAGCTGGTCTACCCGTTCAGCCGTTTCCGGTGTTGAGCCTGAGGTAACTTTCATCACCTTAACCAGTGTATGCTCTTTATCGCCGGGATTGATACGCTCTGGTGAGTATCCCGCGAAAAAATCAACGTTAAATTTCAGGCCAGATACTTTTTCCAGCATCGGCACGCATTCCTCCTCGGTAGCGCCGGGGTATACGGTTGATTCGTAGATCACAATATCGCCCTTTTTTAAAACCTTGCCTACGGTTTCGCTGGCTTTGTACAGGTGGGTAAGATCGGGGCGGTTTATTTTATCAACCGGTGTAGGAACGGTTACAATGTAAATATTAGCTTCGCTGGTATCTTCTATCTTATCGGTACAAATCAATCCAACACTACTGCTCTTAGCGCTATCTGTGGCGGCTTTTAAACCATCTTCATCAACGGTGAGGGTATGATCGCGACCGCTATTCAATTCCGATACCCTGCGTTTGCCTGTATCAAAACCTACCACACGATACTTCTTGGCGAATTCAACACCTAAAGGCAGGCCCACATAACCCAAACCAATAATAGCTATCTTAATATTTTGCAGATCAGTTTGAGTAGGCGTTGAAGGCATATTATAGGTTGTTTTTTTATAAATGTCGGTTTTATTATTCTTGTTCTTTATCGTCGGGTGTGCTGAAGAAATCATCCTTCAGGTCGTCAATCTCCCGGCGGTCTCTTTTGGTTGGGCGGCCTGTACCCCTGTCGCGGGTTAAAACCGGGGCATTGAACATGGATTTATAGGCCGTAGTTTGCTCAAGCGGGGTAACATCTTCATAAAAGAAAACAGCGGTTTTAGCATCTACCCTGCTCTCTAATAAACCGGTTACCTTTATCACCTTGCGTTCCAATCCCTTTGACACCTGGTAAATCTCGCCCACTTTTACTTCGTGCGATGGCTTGATGTTATTACCATCTAACTTTACCCGGCCTGCCTTGCAGGCATCGGATGCCAGCGTGCGGGTTTTAAACGCACGTATGGACCACAGGTACTTGTCTATTCTTAATTTTTCTTTTTCAGCCATTGAGTACAGCCCCCTCTAAATCTCCCCCGGTAGGGGAGACTTTTTATTTTGTCTTTTAAGTCCTCCCTACCGGGGAGGGTTTGGGCGGGGCTTATATAATCCCGTGCAACACACCACCCTTTTCACCCATTTTATCAACCAGTTTTTCCACTGCCGGGTCTTTTTCCAATACTGGGGCATGGTGCGGTTTTATACGGGCGTTAATAATCAGCGGACCTTTGCAGCCCCAGTGTTTATGCTCGGTAAAACTATGCACGCCATAAATATCGTGCGATGGGTTGCTGCGTGTAAATGTTACCCAAACAAAATTATCTAAACTTTGCGCGGTGAACGCCGCATCGTCACAAAGCACTATTAATGGCAAACCACTTAATTCAGCATCAATAAAATGCTCGTCCAGAATACTTAGCATATCGCCAATATCTTTATCGTTGATATATTTTGGTACTTCTACCGCCAACACACCCGGCATTACCATTTTAAAATTACTAAACGGACGGGGAATGGTAAAGTTTGCAGGCAATTCCGTCCACAGTTCTCTTTTTATATCGCCTGCCACGGTGATGGCAACTTTACTTCCGGTATTTAAACCATCGCCGCTGTAATCAAGCGTATCAATGGTAGTTTTGGTGTAGAAGTGCAGATCTCTTGTAAGATCAACGCGCTGCAATATGTGTTTTAAAAACCCACCAATATCATTCACATTCAAAGCAGGATCATCTTCCTTAGCAGCGATGAACAGGTACTTGGCCAAACTTAACTGACCCGTGCCCAAAATATGGTTGGCTATGGTGAGTATCTCCTGTGGTTGGCGCTCTTTAATGTAGGGTGTATAGCGTTCGCTGCCGATGGCAAATAGTAAAGGGTGAACACCAGCCGCATCAACCGCGTTTACGGCATGCAGGCCGGGTATTTCTTTTGGCATCGCCGATCCTGTAATTTCATGGATCAACGCGCCAAAGCTGGTATCTTCCTGCGGTGGCCTGCCTACTACGGTGAATGACCATATCGCATCCTTTTTGTGGTACACGTTATGCACCTTCATTAAAGGGAAAGGATGCTTTAAACTATAGTATCCCAGGTGATCACCAAAAGGGCCTTCGGGCTTATTTTCATGCGGCATCACCGTACCAGTGATCACAAAATCAGCATCTGCTGAAATGCAAAAACCTTCGGCATCATAAAAATATCTAAAGCGGCGGTTTCCTAAAGCTCCGGCGAAGGTCATCTCTGATAAGCCTTCGGGTAAAGGCATAACCGCTGCCACCGGATGCGATGGCGGGCCACCTATAAATATGCTCACCTTTAGTGGTTGACCTTTCGCGTTTGCTTTAGTTTGATGCACGCCTATACCCCTATGCAATTGATAGTGCAGGCCTATTTCTTTATCCAATACATAATCGTTACCTGCTAACTGGATGCGGTACATGCCTAAGTTGGCATTCATGATACCCGGTTTGTCGGCATCCTCGGTGTAAACCTGCGGCATGGTAACAAAGGGGCCGCCATCATTGGGCCAATTAACTATTTGGGGTAACTCGCTGATATGGGTGCGGCCAAAATTGATAGGTGCGCCTTTACCAACCTTCATCGGCAGGGCTGATAAAGCGGTGAGGGCTACATTAGCGTATTTAAATGGATTTTTTATGGCTTTGATAGGATCGGATTTCAGATCGACCAACGTTTTGATCTTATCCAGCGTATCCCTGAAAATAAATTCAGACCTATCGAGTGTGCCGAACAGGTTTGATACCGCCGGGAACTTACTACCTTTTACGTTCTCAAATAATATAGCGGGGCCCTGGTTTTCAAAAACACGCAGGTGTATGGCGGCCATTTGCAGATAAGGATCAACTTCTTCCTTAATGCGTATCAGGCGACCATTTTTTTCGAGATCGGCAACACAGGCTTGTAAACTATTGTACACGGATTTTTACGAATTAGATGACACGAATTTCACGAATACGATGCGCAAATATCACGAATTAACAAACAAGAAATCATATCAAACGAGCTACATTTGTGTAGTTCGTGATTATCTTACCGGTAAATTCTTCAGATATTTTCCGTAACCGCTTTTAATGTATTTTTCGGCCAGGGCCATTAACTCATCGCGATTGATAAAGCCCATGCGGTAAGCAATTTCTTCGATGCAACCGATTTTGGTATCCTGGCGCTTTTCAATCACCCGAACAAACTCTGAGGCATCACTTAATGAATCGAATGTGCCGGTATCTAACCAGGCCATCCCCCTATCCATAACGCCTACTTGCAGGTTACCCCTTTTTAGGTATTCCTTGTTAACATCGGTTATCTCATATTCGCCACGCGGAGATGGGGCGATATTTTTGGCGATCTCAACTACCGAATTATCATAGAAATACAATCCCGGTACCGCATAATTTGATTTTGGTGCCAAAGGTTTTTCTTCGATAGATAAGGCTTTGAAATCAGCATCAAATTCCACTACACCATAACGTTCCGGATCAGAAACCGGGTATGCGAAAATAGCAGCGCCATCAACATCGTTAAAACTTTGTATCAGCTTGCTAAAACCTGAACCGTAAAATATATTATCGCCCAAAACCAGGGCGGCTTTATCATCACCGATAAACTTCTCGCCTATTACAAATGCCTGGGCCAGCCCGTTTGGCACTTCCTGTACGGCAAATTCAAAATGACAACCCAATTCTGAGCCATCACCCAATAAACGGATAAAACCATCCTGATCTTCGGGAGTGGTAATAATCAATACTTCCTTTATCCCTGCCAGCATCAATACCGAAAGCGGATAATAGATCATCGGCTTATCGTATATCGGCATTAATTGTTTGCTGATAGCCTTGGTTATGGGATATAAGCGGGTTCCAGATCCGCCTGCAAGTATTATTCCTTTCATGGTTGAATATTATTAAATCTAATTGTCATTTCGAACGAGGTACGAGGAGAAATCTTCTACGACTTGCATTACTGCCTTCTTTTGTTGTAGAAGATCTCTCACTGCGTTCGAGATGACAGATGTTATTTGAGCCTTTGTATACATACCGCCAGGCTATCCCGCCAGTATGGTATCTCAATACCAAAAGTATGTTTAATCTTTGTTTTATCCATCACCGAATAAGCCGGGCGGGTAGCCTTTGTAGGATACTCCGATGTACGAATAGGTAATACTTTTACTTCGGTTGCCGAAAGGTCAAATATCCCCTTAGCAAAATCGTACCACGAGGTTACACCTTCGTTACTGTAATGATAAATGCCATATTCCGTCTTGCCTGATGATATAATATCAAGCACGCAGGCAGCCAAGTCGATACCATAAGTTGGTGTACCTACCTGGTCGGCTATAATTTTAAGCAGATCGCGCTCTGCGCCAAGCTTAAGCATGGTTTTAACAAAGTTATTCCCGAACTCGGAGTATAACCAACTGGTACGGATGATAAAATGCTCAGGCAATATCTTAACAATATCCTGCTCACCTTCCAGTTTGGTTAAACCATACACACTAATTGGCTCAGCTATATCTTCCTCAACAAGCGGATCGGGGCTGTTACCCTTAAAAACGAAGTCGGTAGAAATATGTACTAATGCTGCTCCACGCGCCTTACAAGCAATCGCTAAATTTTCAGCACCAGTTTTATTTATTTTACGGGCTAAATCAAGCTCATCTTCAGCTTTATCTACAGCTGTGTAAGCAGCGCAATTTATAGCGTAAGCTGGCTTATAATGGCTAAAGGTTTTATCAATGGCTACGGTATCAAGTATGTTAGCCTCGTTCTCGGGCAAGAAATGAATATTACTTATTCCTTTTTCTTCGGCTACTTTTTTTAAGCATTGGCCTAATTGACCGGCTGCACCAAATACTATAATGTTTTTAATTGAGCTCATGCTTATTTTTTAAAATCCAAAATCACTTGCGTCTTTTAAAAACGGTAGTTCTTTATCTTTTTCTGATACAACAAGCTCGCTTTCGCCAAGCTCCCACTTTATATCTATTGATGGATCGGCATAATGCAAACCACCTTCTGATTCTTTATTGTAATAGTTATCGCATTTGTATTGAAATACGGCGGTTGGGCTTAACACCAAAAAACCATGTGCAAATCCTTTAGGGATAAAAAGCTGCTGATTGTTTTCTGCCGATAGAATTACTGAAACGTACTGGCCATAAGTTGATGAGTTTTTACGCAGATCAACTGCTATGTCCTGTACCTCGCCCTGAGTTACTCTTACCAATTTTGATTGCGCGTGCTCGCCTTTTTGTAAGTGTAGGCCGCGTAATACACCTTTGGTCGAGAATGACTGGTTGTCCTGTACGAAATTCACATCGTATCCTGCTGCTTCGTTAAAAGTACGCTCGTTATATGATTCAAAAAAATGCCCGCGCTCGTCATTAAAAACTCGGGGGGTAAGTATAAAGCATCCCGCTAACGGGGTTGGTGTTATGGTCATTTATTATATTATGATTACGCTAAAATTAGCGGTTTTCGTATTGATTATTGTAGTATTTGGCATATGTACCGCTGGTAACGTTATCAAGCCATTTTTTGTTTGACAGGAACCAGTCGATTGTAGCAGAAAGTCCTTGCTCAAAAGTTACTGACGGGCTCCATCCTAACTCTTTATTGATCTTGCCTGCATCAATAGCATAACGCAAATCGTGGCCCGGGCGATCTTTTACAAAGGTGATCAGTTTTTCGCTTGTGCCTTCGGGTCTGCCTAACTTTTCGTCCATCTGCTTGCACAACAAATGCACCAGATCAATGTTTTGCCACTCGTTAAAACCGCCAATGTTGTAGGTATCGCCTTTTTTGCCTTTGTGGAAGATCAGGTCGATAGCGATGGCGTGGTCAATAACATACAGCCAGTCGCGGGTATATTTGCCATCGCCATAAACAGGCAGTGGTTTGTTGTTGATGATATTGTTGATAGATAGCGGGATCAATTTCTCAGGAAAATGATTCGGGCCGTAGTTATTTGAGCAGTTTGATACCACAACCTGCAAGCCATAGGTATCATAGTAGGCACGTACAAAATGATCAGATGCTGCCTTGCTTGCGCTATAAGGTGAATGCGGATCGTATTTAGTTTCTTCGGTAAATAAGCCGGTTTCGCCTAATGCACCGTAAACCTCATCTGTTGAGATGTGATAGAAGAGATGATTTTCGTAATCACCTTTCCATTTATTTTTGGCAATATCAAGCAAGGTAACGGTACCGATCACATTGGTGTATACAAAATCCATCGGGCTTAGTATCGACCTGTCCACATGTGATTCTGCTGCCAGGTGCACCACATCGGTTATGCCATATTTGTCAAATATTTCGGTAATACGAGTGCTATCTTTGATATCGGCTTTTTCAAAAACGTAGTTTTTGGCATGCTCAATATCTTCAAGGTTTTCGAGATTTCCTGCATAGGTAAGCGCATCAACATTTACTATTAAGTAATCAGGATGCTGGGTAACAAACCTGCGAATAACATGCGAACCAATAAAGCCGGCACCGCCGGTGATCATGATTTTTTTCATAGTGATATTATAGGTCAAAGGTAATAATTTTAGTGTATTACCCTATCTTCCTCCTTTCCCTATTCCAGGGAAAGGTATCGCACAAGGCTTACGTCTTAATTATTACTGATACGATTTTCCTGATATTTACGCTTATCGCTCTGCTACTAATAAACCTTTACTCAGAAAATCCTGGTAAGCCAACGCTATTCCTTGCTCGAGCGTGGTATGATATTTCCAGCCTGCATTGGTTAATTTGGTTACATCCATCAGTTTGCGTGGTGTCCCATCAGGTTTTGTAGTATCAAATTTTATTTCGCCGGTATAACCTATTATTTGTTTTATGAGTAAAGCCAGGTCTTTTATTGAAAGATCTTCGCCGGTGCCAATGTTAACCAAACCAGGTTCGTTGTAGTTTTGCATCAGGTAATAGCATGCCTCTGCCAAATCATCGGCAAACAAAAACTCGCGTTTTGGCGACCCTGTTCCCCAGATAACCACTTCGGCTGCATTTTGCTCTTTAGCCTCATGAAAACGGCGAATTAACGCAGGCAGTACATGCGAATTTTGCGGATGATAGTTATCGTTTAAACCATACAAATTTGTTGGCATTACCGATATATAGTTGCAACCGTACTGATCGCGGTAGGCATCGCACATTTTAATGCCTGCGATTTTGGCTATAGCGTAAGGCTCGTTGGTTGATTCCAAAGTGCCTGTTAACAAATATTCTTCTTTTAAAGGCTGTGGCGCCATTTTTGGGTAGATACAACTCGAACCCAAAAACATCAGCTTTTTAACCTCATTTACATAGGAGCTATGGATAACATTGTTTTGTATCTGCAAATTATCATACAAAAAATCAGCACGATAAGTATTATTGGCAATTATACCACCAACTTTTGCTGCTGCCAGAAACACATAATCAGGTTTTTCCTGCGCGAAAAAATCGCTTACCTGCTGCTGGTTGCGCAAATCAAGCTCGGATGAGCTGCGGGTAACAAAGTTGGTAAACCCTTCTTTAACCAGTTTACGGTATATAGCCGAACCGACCATCCCTTTATGGCCTGCTATGTATATTTTCGCTTGTTTATCCATTATGCTGCAAATCTCCTGATTTTATTTCTGTATGCCAACATCATTCAAAAATGATTGCATTACGTTATCAATATTCAAATACTTTAATGCATAATCGCGGGCATTTTGCCGCATCTCATCCATGTTTTTAGTTAGTATATTTTGTATAGCGGTTGCCAGTTCCTGCGTATCATCGGGCGTGGTAACCATACCCATATTGTTTTCATTAATTACCTGCTCCAAACTTGTGCCATGTGGGGCAGTAACAATACTTACGCCTCCAACGGCTAATATGGTTGTAAGTTTTGATGGCATTACCAAATCGCTCGCATCACCTTTTTGAATAATGAGGTGCACATCGGCCATGTTTAAAAAAGCATTAAAATGCTCTTTATCCTGTAAAGGGAAAAAGAATACATTGCTTAATCCGCGGGCTTCCGCAAGCTCGGTCAAGTTGGTTTTATAAGGGCCTGAACCTGCAATAACAAATTTAATTTGTGGTTGATCTTTTAATATCTCAGCCGCATAAATTATACTTTCTAAACCTTGTTTTTCGCCAATACTACCTGAATACAGGCATACCTGATCATCTGGTTTAAAACCCCATTGTTTTTTGGCAGCATCTCTGTCGTCCAAAGGATAAAAAAATGAGGTGTCGGCCCAGTTAGGGAAAAAGAGAACTTTTCTGCCTGCTTTTTCTTCAACCTTTTTCATCATTCCTTCGGATATAGTGCTCACGTAATCTGAGCTGCGAAGAATTTTCTTTTCAATTTTATACATCAGATTGAAGAGCCGGGAGCCACCTAAAATATTTAGCTGCTGCGCAGCCTCTATCTGCAAATCCTGGATATGATAATCAATTTTACCACCTCTAAAAAATCGATAAAAAAAAGCAAGATGAGCCAGGTGAAAAGGCGGAGCGATAGTAATCAGCAGATCATGCTTTTTTTTAAATAGCATTTGATGCAATACCACCATCATTTTTACCGGCCACAATAATACATCCTGTATCATGCGCTTTGCACCGGTAGGGAAAGCAGGAATATAAATGGGGCATCGGTAAATTGTCATAACCGTACCCTGCTCAGGATATTCAATACGCTCCCTTTTATACCATTTATTGGTATAAGGGGCCTGTACTTTCCAAAAAGGGTAATATGGAAAAGTGGTTATAACAGTAGTATTATAACCATTTTTGCAAAGCCAGTCCATCATTTCGCCATTGTATTTACCTATGCCAGTTGGCTCGGGCGAAAAGTTATGACTTAAAAGTAATATACTTTTTTTGGCTGATGGTTTACTCAAACTGATTTTTGATATAGTAACCTGATTCTTTTAAAAGTTTTTCTTTTCTGAATAACTCCAGATCGGCAGCAACCATCTCGGCTACTAATGCAGCAAGATCGTATTTTGGTTTCCAACCGAGTTTTTCATTGCATTTTGTAGGATCGCCGATAAGCAAATCAACTTCTGTAGGCCTGAAATAAGCCGCATCAACTGCAACAACCTCTTTACCAACTTCCAACTGATACTCCGGCATTGAACATGATACTACGTAACCTTTTTCGTCGGCGCCTGTGCCTTTAAACTCAATAGTTATGCCCACTTCGGCAAAAGCCATTCTTACAAATTCTCTTACTTTGGTAGTAACGCCGGTAGCTATTACAAAATCTTCGGCAACATCCTGTTGTAATATCAGGTACATGGCCTCCACATAATCTTTAGCATGACCCCAGTCGCGTTCAGCATCCAGGTTTCCTAAAAATAATTTATCCTGTAAGCCGGTAGCTATTTTTGCAGTAGCGCGGGTTATTTTGCGGGTAACAAAAGTTTCGCCCCTAAGCGGACTTTCGTGGTTAAATAATATACCATTACATGCAAACATCCCATAAGCTTCGCGATAGTTTACTGTTATCCAGTAAGCGTATAATTTAGCTACCGCGTAAGGTGAGCGTGGGTAAAACGGTGTAGTTTCTGATTGAGGAACTGCCTGCACCAAACCATATAACTCCGAGGTTGATGCCTGGTATATCTTTGTTTTTTTGTTTAAGCCGAGTATACGTACCGCTTCCAATATACGCAGGGTACCTATACCATCGGCATTGGCGGTATATTCGGGTGTATCAAAACTTACTTTCACGTGCGACATCGCACCTAAATTGTATATCTCATCAGGCTGAACCTGTTGGATGATACGAATAAGGTTAGTTGAATCGGAAAGATCGCCGTAATGCAGTATGAATTTTAAGTTACTTTCGTGCGGGTCCTGATATAAATGGTCTATCCTATCAGTATTAAATAATGAGCTTCTGCGTTTTATGCCATGAACTTCATATCCTTTAGATAACAATAGTTCGGCAAGATAGGCGCCATCCTGACCAGTTATACCTGTAATTAGAGCAACTTTTTTCATATATTATTAAAATAGATCAGCACCTATAAAGGAATTGACCTGCTTTTTGTTTTAGATAATTATAATTATTAATTTTTCAAAAAGCGAAATTACGAATGAATTGTTCCCGCTGCAACAGTTTCGTTAGTGGTATCATCAATCAATATTAATGATCCGGTTATCCTGTTTTTACGGTATTCATCATAAACCAATGGCCTTGTAGTTCGCATCTTAACCATCGCCATATCATTCATCTTAATACTGGTATCCTCATCGAGTTTTTCCATGGTATTAATATTTATTTTGTAGGTCACCTCCTTAATAATTGCCATTACCTCGTTGGTGGTGCTTTTTAAATAATATTTCGCGCCCGGTCTTGGTGGTTTCGTGGCCATCCAGCATAATAATACGTTCAGGTCCTGCCCTACTTCGGGTTCGTTATTTGTTTTAACGATCATATCGCCACGGCTCACATCAATATCATCCTCTAAATTAATGGACACCGACATTGGCGAGAAAGCCTCTTCAATGTCACCGTCAAAAGTAGTGATGGATTTTATTTTGGAGGTTAAGCCTGATGGCAAAACGGTAACCTCATCGCCTTTACGGAAAATACCACCAGCCACGCGACCTGCATAGGCGCGGTAATCATGGTATTCGTCCTGATGCGGGCGTATTACGGTTTGTACCGGAAAACGCGCATCTATATGGTTTTGATCACTGCTGATGTGGATAGTTTCTAAGGTATCCAATAAACTTGAACCCTTGTACCAGTCCATGTTTTCGGAGCGGTTAACCACGTTATCGCCATTTAAAGCGCTGATAGGAATGTAGCGTATATCGGTTATATCCAGTTTGCTGGCGAATGCTTCATATTCCTCAACAACTTTGTTGTAAGCTTCTTCAGAGAAATCAACCAGATCCATCTTATTGATACAAACAATAACGTGCGGGATTTTAAGCAAGGACGCGATAAATGAATGGCGACAGGTTTGCTCAATTACACCGTGGCGGGCATCAACCAAAACCAAAGCTAAATTTGCTGTTGAAGCACCGGTAACCATGTTACGGGTATATTGGATATGACCCGGGGTATCGGCAATAATAAACTTGCGTTTTGGCGTAGCGAAGTAGCGGTAAGCCACATCAATTGTGATGCCTTGCTCACGTTCAGAACGTAAACCATCGGTAAGTAGTGATAAATCAACATGGGTAAGCCCTTTGCGCTCACTTGATTTTTTTACGGCTTCTATCTGATCTTCAAATATTGATTTTGAGTCATATAACAAACGACCGATTAACGTACTTTTTCCATCATCAACACTACCGGCAGTTGTAAAACGCAATAATTCCATTTCTTTTGTTGTGCTTGCAGATAAATATCACGGTGGATATTTATCAAATATTAACTAAAGGCCGAAGCCAAATTCTGTATAATAATCAGGGTTATTTGATTAAAAATACCCTTGTTTTTTCCTGTCTTCCATTGAGGTATCGGAGCGTTTGTCATCGCTGCGGTTACCACGTTCGGTGCTTCGGGTTGCTGATATTTCTTCAACAATTTTCTCCAGTGTATCCGCGTCCGATTCGATACCGCCGGTTATGGTAATATCGCCCAGGGTACGGAAACGCATTCTTTTCTTTTCTATTTTTTCGCCATCGCGCAGCACCAAAAATTCAGAGTTTGGCAACCATGTACCATCACGGTAAACGGCTTCGCGCTCATGTGCAAAGTATAGTGATGGGATAGGTATATTTTCCTGAAGGATGTAATTCCAAACGTCCATTTCGGTCCAGTTACTTATCGGAAACACCCTGAAGTGTTCGCCCATGCGCTTGTGGCCGTTAAACATATTCCAAAGCTCGGGGCGTTGGTTTTTAGGATCCCACTGCCCAAAGTCATCACGGTGCGAGAAGAAACGTTCTTTTGCACGTGCTTTTTCCTCATCACGACGGGCACCACCAATGGCGGCATCAATTTTATTTTCTTCGATAGCATCTAATAGTGATACGATCTGCAATTCGTTCCGGCTGGCGTTAATGCCTTCCTCTTCTACTGCACGGCCTTTATCAATGGCGGTTTGTACAGAACCTACTATTAATTGGATGCCCAATTCATCAACCAAATTATCACGAAACTCCATTGTTTCGATGAAATTGTGGCCAGTATCAATATGTATAAGCGGCATAGGAATGCGTGCCGGATAAAAAGCCTTGCGGGCCAGGTGCGTTACCACAATAGAATCTTTACCACCAGAAAACAATATAGCGGGCCTGTCAAACTGAGCGACAACCTCCCTGATAACATATATAGCTTCTGATTCAAGCTCCTGAAGATGGGTAAGGTAATATTTAGACATTATTATTAATTATAGCTGTATTTTGGGTAAAATATTTTCCAAAACTAAACTTACCGATTGATTTATCGACAAGTTTTTTGTTTCGACACGAATTTCGGCAGTTAAGGGTGGTTCGTAAGGCGAACCAATTCCGGTAAAGTTAGCAATTTCTCCTCGTCTTGCCTTCTTATATAGTCCTTTTATATCACGTTCTTCGCAGATTTCCAGGGGAGTATCTACAAAAACCTCGTTGTATAGGTCGCCTATTATGTTGCGCAGCATTGCCCTTTCATGTATAAACGGGCTAACAAAGGCAGCTATTACTATAATACCTGCATCGCACATTAGTTTGGCTACTTCACCAATGCGGCGAAGATTTTCATCACGGTCTTTTTCGGTAAAAGTGAGGTCCTTACTTAAACCATTGCGTACGTTATCGCCATCAAGTACGTAGGTTTTGTAACCTTTCTTGAAAAGTTCTTCTTCGAGGTGGCTGGCCAGTGTGCTTTTGCCTGAGCCAGATAAACCTGTGAACCAAACGCAAATGGCTTTATGGCCATTAATATTTTCGCGTTCGGCGCGGCTTATTTTAAATTGATGTTCAACTATGTGAAGTTTTTCTTCCATTATTAAGCCTGCCCTACTGTTCCGCCAAAATTCATCGGGAAACCTGATGGTTCCTGCTGTGTTTTGATACGGCCATTTATCGCTTCAAATTTCTCTACATTATCCGACAATGCGGAAAGTAAACGTTTGGCATGTTCAGGGGTTAATATGATCCTCGATTTTACTTTAGCTTTGGGCACTCCCGGCATTACGCGGATAAAATCCAACACAAACTCAGAGCTTGAATGGGTAATGATAGCCAGGTTGGAATAGATCCCTTCAGATACCTCTTCAGAGAGTTCAATACTCAATTGATTTTCATTTTGTTCTTCCATCCTGCGAAAATAACAAAGCCTTTCCGTTTATGGAAAGGCTTTTAATATTTATTGTATATAGAGGTACTATATTATAGCATAAGGCTCAAATATGTTACAAAAAAAGCCTGCCAATTTTCATTGGCAGGCTTAAAATTTATAACGTTTATAGTTATGCTTCTACTTCTTCAGTTTTTGAAGCCATTAAACGATCGAATTCCTCTTGTGAACCTACACGGATATTTTCGTATGCGCGTAAACCTGTTCCTGATGGAATTAAGTGACCAACAATTACGTTTTCTTTCAGGCCAAGCATAAAGTCTTTTTTACCTGCGATTGCTGCTTCGTTCAGTACTTTGGTAGTTTCCTGGAACGATGCTGCCGAGATAAACGACTTGGTGCCTAACGACGCTCTTGTGATACCTTGTAATATCGGGCTTGATGTAGCTGCGATAGCATCTCTAACTTCAACTAACCTCATATCCTTACGTTTAAGAATTGAGTTTTCGTCGCGGAGCTTTCTAACAGATATGATCTGGCCTGCTTTTACTGTGGTAGAATCACCTGGTTCAACAACAACTTTCTTATCGAAAATTTCGTCGTTCTCGATCATGAAATCCCAGCTATCAACCGCTTCTTTTTCAAGGAACGTAGTATCGCCGGCATCCTCAATTGATACTTTTTGCATCATTTGGTGAACGATTACTTCGAAGTGTTTATCATTGATCTTCACACCTTGTAAACGGTAAACTTCTTGTATACCATTTACTAAGTATTCCTGTACCGCAGCAGGGCCTTTAATAGCCAGGATGTCGGCAGGAGAGATAGAACCATCAGACAATGGCATACCAGCTTTCACAAAGTCATTATCCTGTACCAGGATGTGTTTAGACAATGGAACAAGGTATTTCTTGATCTGACCATCTTTTGATTCGATAGTCATTTCGCGGTTACCACGTTTAACGCCACCTAAGGTTACCACACCATCAATCTCAGTAACAACTGCAGGGTTTGATGGGTTACGTGCTTCGAATAACTCGGTTACACGTGGTAAACCACCTGTGATATCTCGTGTTTTTCCGGTTGAACGAGGTATTTTAGCGATAACTTGGCCGGTTTGTAATTTCTCGCCTTCATCAACCGCGATGTGAGCGCCTACCGGGATGTTATAACCTTTAACTACGTTACCTTTGTCAACAATTTGTATAACAGGGTTTTTAGTTTTATCTCTTGTATCGATAATTACTTTTTCACGGTGACCTGTTTGCTCGTCTGATTCTTCACGGAAAGTAATACCTTCCAATACAGCCTCAAACTGGGTTGAACCCGCAAATTCAGAGATGATTACCGCGTTGTACGGATCCCATGAACAGATACGGTCGCCTTTAGCAATTTTGCTTCCGTCTTTAACATATAAGTAAGCACCGTAAGGAATATTGTTAGTTACAATAACCTTGTTGGTTCCTTCTTCTACGATACGGAACTCACCTGAACGGCCTAATACTACATCAACCGGACCATCTTCAGCAGTTTTGTATTGTACTGTACGAACGTTTTCAAATTCGATAATACCTTCAAACCTTGCATTGATCTGTGATTCAGCCGCGATGTTTGACGCGGTACCACCCACGTGGAAGGTACGTAACGTTAACTGTGTTCCCGGCTCACCGATTGACTGTGCAGCAATTACACCAACAGCCTCGCCACGTTGCACGCGTTTACCGCTTGCCAGGTTACGACCATAGCATAATGCACATACACCACGCCTGCTTTCGCAAGTTAATACCGAACGTATCTCGATACCCTCTAACGGAGAGTTTTCGATAGTTTTAGATATTTCTTCAGTAATGTCATGACCTGCAGCTACTAACAATTCGTTAGAGATAGGATCATAAACATCATTCAGGGCAGTACGGCCTAATATACGTTCGTGTAATGGCTCAACAATATCCTCGTTATCTTTAAGGGCGGTTGTGTATATACCTCTTAAAGTACCGCAATCTTCTTCGCCAACAATCATATCCTGGGCAACGTCATGCAACCTACGGGTTAAGTAACCAGCATCAGCAGTTTTTAACGCTGTATCCGCCAAACCTTTACGTGCACCGTGAGTAGAGATAAAGTATTCCAATACCGACAAACCTTCTTTAAAGTTTGAAAGGATCGGGTTTTCAATGATCTCGCCACCTGAACCTGATTTTTGAGGTTTCGCCATCAAACCACGCATACCTGCAAGCTGACGGATCTGCTCTTTAGAACCACGTGCACCAGAATCAAGCATCATGTATACTGAGTTGAAGCCCTGGTTGTCTGTTGACAAGATTTCCATCACATTCGCTGTTAAGCGGTTGTTGATACGTGTCCAGATATCGATGATCTGGTTGTAACGCTCATTGTTAGTGATGAAACCCATGTTGTAGTTACCCATAACCTCTTCAACTTCTTTCGAAGCCTGCTCAATAAGCGTAACTTTTTGCGCAGGGATATTAATATCCTTCAGGTTAAATGATAAACCACCCTGGAATGCCATTTTGAAACCTAATTCCTTAATATCATCAAGGAACTGGGCTGCACGTGCCATACCAGTATTTTTAACTACCTCACCAATAATATCACGAAGTGATTTCTTGGTTAATAATTCATTTATGTAACCAACTTCAGCTGGTACGTGCTGGTTGAACAATACGCGGCCTACAGTGGTGTCAATAATTTTATTTACGATGCTGCCATCACGTTCTTTAACATTAGCTTTCACCTTGATAAAGGCATGCAGGTCAAGTTTTTTCTCGTTATAAGCGATGATAACTTCTTCAGCAGAGTAGAATGTTAAGCCTGAACCTTTAACAATATGTCCTTCTTCTGTTTTACGGCCTTTGGTTATGTAGTACAAACCAAGCACCATATCCTGTGATGGTACTGTAATTGGGGTACCGTTAGCAGGGTTAAGGATGTTGTGCGATGCAAGCATTAAAATTTGGGCTTCCAAAATCGCCGCGTTACCTAGTGGTACGTGAACGGCCATCTGGTCACCGTCAAAATCCGCGTTGAAGGCGGTACAGGTTAAAGGGTGTAACTGGATAGCTTTACCTTCAACCAATTTTGGCTGGAACGACTGGATACCTAACCTGTGCAGCGTAGGCGCACGGTTTAGTAATACAGGGTGTCCTTTTAATACATTCTCCAATATATCCCAAACTAATGGGTCTTTACGGTCAACGATTTTTTTGGCAGATTTTACTGTTTTAACCACACCACGCTCAATCATCTTGCGGATGATAAATGGTTTGAATAACTCAGCAGCCATATCTTTTGGTAAACCGCACTCATGTAATTTAAGGTTTGGACCTACAACAATTACCGAACGTGCTGAATAATCCACACGTTTACCTAATAAGTTTTGACGGAAACGACCTTGTTTACCTTTCAGGATGTCTGAAAGTGATTTCAAAGCACGGTTACCTTCAGTTTTAACAGCGTTTACTTTACGTGAGTTATCGAACAACGAGTCAACAGCTTCCTGTAACATACGTTTTTCGTTACGTAAAATAACTTCCGGCGCTTTAATCTCGATCAAACGTTTTAAACGGTTGTTACGGATAATTACGCGACGGTATAAATCGTTCAAATCTGAAGTAGCGAAACGGCCACCTTCTAGTGGAACTAACGGGCGTAATTCAGGTGGGATAACCGGAACGATCTTAACGATCATCCACTCAGGGTTATTTTCGATCCTGTCTTTTGAATCGCGGAAAGCTTCAACAACCTGTAAACGTTTTAAAGCTTCGTTTTTACGTTGTTGAGAAGTTTCGTTAGCAGCCTGGTGACGTAAGCTGAAAGAAAGCTCGTCAAGGTCAAGGCGTTTTAAAAGCTCTTCTAAAGCTTCAGCGCCCATTTTAGCTACGAATTTCTGCGGATCCTTATCATCCAAATACTGGTTTTCTTTTGGAAGAGTATCCAAAACATCCAGGTATTCTTCTTCAGTAAGGAAATCCATTTTATTGATGCCGTCAGCTTCTTTGATACCAGGTTGTATTACTACATAACGTTCGTAGTAAATGATTAAATCTAACCTTTTGGTAGGTAAGCCTAACAGGTAACCAATTTTGTTTGGTAATGAACGGAAGTACCAGATGTGTGCAACAGGAACCACCAAGTTGATGTGGCCCATACGCTCACGACGTACTTTCTTTTCAGTTACTTCAACACCGCAACGGTCACACACGATACCTTTGTAACGGATACGTTTGTATTTACCGCAATGGCACTCATAATCTTTAACCGGGCCGAATATACGTTCGCAAAACAAACCATCACGTTCAGGTTTGTATGTTCTGTAATTGATGGTCTCCGGTTTTAAAACTTCGCCACTTGAACGCTCCAGGATAGACTCAGGTGAGGCTAAGCTGATGGTAATAGTGGTGAAATTACTTTTGATTTTATTATCCTTTTTGTAAGACATAGTCTCCTTGTTTTTTAGTGAGTGATGGGTGGGAAGAGCGAGGTGCGAGAAAATTCTCCGCACTTCGCTCCCCGTTCCCGCAACTTATTCTAATGTGATATCCAAACCTAAACCTCTTAATTCGTGGATCAATACGTTGAATGATTCCGGAACGGAAGGAGTTGGCAGGTTTTCACCTTTAACAATAGCCTCGTAAGTTTTAGCGCGGCCGATAACATCATCAGATTTAACGGTCAAGATCTCTTGCAAGATGTTTGCTGCACCGAATGCTTCCAGTGCCCAAACTTCCATCTCACCAAAACGCTGACCACCAAACTGGGCTTTACCACCCAATGGTTGTTGTGTAATTAATGAGTATGGCCCAATTGAACGCGCGTGCATCTTATCATCAACCATGTGACCTAATTTCAGCATGTATATAATACCTACTGTGGTCTGCTGATCAAAGCGATCGCCTGTTAAACCGTTGTATAAATAGGTACGGCCTGATTCAGGTAAGTTGGCCTTTTTAACCCACTCTTCCACTTCTTCATGGCTTGCACCATCAAAAATCGGGGTAGCGAATTTAATGCCCAGCTCTTTACCAGCCCATCCTAATACAGTTTCATAGATCTGGCCCAAGTTCATACGTGAAGGTACACCCAGTGGGTTCAACACAATATCAACAGGTGTTCCATCCTCAAGGAAAGGCATGTCTTCGTCACGTACAATACGTGCAACAATACCTTTGTTACCGTGGCGGCCTGCCATTTTATCACCCACTTTAAGCTTACGCTTTTTAGCGATGTAAACTTTAGCCATTTGCACGATACCTGATGGAAGCTCATCACCCACACTGATAGCGAATTTATCACGACGATAAGCACCTAATTCCTCGTTAACCTTGATGTTATAGTTATGAAGAAGAAGTTTTATCTGGTCGTTTTTATCATCATCAGTTGTCCATTTAGTTGGGTTAATATTTTCATAATTAAGCTCAACCAGGATTTTTTGAGTGAATTTAACACCTTTAGCAACCTGTAACTCTTTGTAAACATTAAATACACCTTGTGATGTTTTACCATTCACAATCTCGAATAATTTTTCGATCAATGTATTTTTAAGGTCTTTAACGGCCTTATCATGTTTGTTATCCAATTTTTCTATCTGTGCTTTTTCTTCTGCTTTCGTAGTTTTCTTAGCACGTGAGAATAATTTGGTATCAATAACCACACCAGCGATAGATGGAGGAGTTTTTAAAGACGCATCTTTAACATCACCTGCTTTATCACCAAATATGGCACGTAGTAATTTTTCTTCCGGTGAAGGATCTGATTCACCTTTTGGAGTGATCTTACCGATCAGGATATCGCCTTCTTTAACCTCAGCACCAACACGGATGATACCGTCTTCGTCAAGGTCTTTAGTAGCCTCTTCTGATACGTTAGGAATGTCCGGTGTTAATTCTTCTTCACCACGTTTGGTATCACGTACTTCCAGTTCAAATTCTTCCACGTGAAGTGAAGTAAATATATCCTGTGAAACTACGCGCTCAGAGATCACGATCGCATCCTCAAAGTTATATCCCTGCCAAGGCATGAATGCTACTTTTAAGTTACGGCCTAAGGCAAGCTCACCATTTTGGGTAGCATAACCTTCGCAAAGTACTTCACCTTTTTCAACCCTCTGGCCTTTTTTAACAATCGGCTTAAGGTTCATGGTAGTGCTCTGGTTCGTTTTCTTGAACTTGGTTAAACGGTAGCTGCGTGAATCGCCATCAAAAGATACAAGGCGGTCCAGTTCGTTACGGTCATATTTAATGCGGATTTCGTTGGCATCTACATACTCAACAACTCCGTCACCTTCTGCATTTATCAGTGTACGTGAATCTTTAGCCACACGACCTTCCAAACCAGTACCAACAATTGGCGCTTCAGGGCGTAACAATGGTACGGCCTGGCGTTGCATGTTTGATCCCATCAATGCACGGTTAGCATCATCATGTTCCAGGAACGGAATTAATGAAGCCGCGATCGAAGTGATCTGGTTAGGGGCGATATCCATATAATCAAGTCTATCCGGCTCGATAATCGGGAAGTCACCTTCAAAACGTGCTTTTACACGTGGAGTGCTAAATACACCTTTATCATCATAAACCGCGTTAGCCTGACCAATGGTTTTACCATCTTCGTCCTCTGCAGATAAATACACAACCGGCTCATCCATTGATACTACACCGTCAACCACACGTTTGTATGGAGTTTCGATGAAGCCCAGGTTATTGATCTTGGCGTGTACACAAAGTGAAGATATCAAACCAATGTTCGGTCCTTCCGGAGTTTCGATGGTACATAACCTACCGTAGTGGGTATAGTGTACGTCACGAACCTCGAAACCTGCACGCTCACGTGACAGACCGCCGGGCCCAAGGGCTGACAGACGACGCTTGTGCGTGATCTCTGCCAGTGGATTGGTTTGGTCCATAAACTGTGATAACTGGTTTGTTCCGAAGAACGAGTTGATCACTGATGATAATGTACGCGCGTTGATCAGGTCGGTTGGTGTGAACACCTCGTTATCACGAATGTTCATACGCTCACGGATGGTACGAGCCATACGTGCTAAACCTACGCCGAACTGAGCATATAACTGCTCGCCTACGGTACGTACACGACGGTTTGACAAGTGATCAATATCATCCACCTCAGCTTTTGAGTTGATTAATTTGATCAGGTATTTTACTATCGCGATGATATCCTGTTTGGTTAAAACTTTAGTTTCTTCAGAAGTACTAAGTTTTAATTTACGGTTGATGCGGTAACGACCTACATCACCCAGGTCATATCTTTTATCAGAGAAGAATAAACGATCGATGATACCACGGGCAGTTTCCTCATCAGGTGGTTCAGCGTTACGTAATTGACGGTAGATATGCTCAACCGCTTCTTTCTCGGAGTTTGAAGTATCTTTTTGTAAAGTATTATATATGATAGTGTAGTCACCGCTGGTAGCAGCATCTTCCTTGTTCAGGATGATGGTTTTTACACCTGCATCAATGATCATGTCAATATGGTCATCTTCAAGCACGGTTTCACGCTCCAGAATGATCTCGTTACGGTCGATTGAAACAACTTCACCGGTATCTTCGTCCACAAAATCCTCAACCCATTTTTTAAGCACCCTTGCGGCAAGCTTACGGCCAATGAATTTTTTAAGACCTGATTTGCTAACTTTAACTTCATCAGCCAGTTCAAATAATTCTAATATATCTTTATCAGAATCATAACCAATGGCACGTAGTAATGTAGTAACCGGGAATTTCTTTTTACGGTCGATATAAGCATACATCACGTTATTAACGTCTGTAGCAAACTCAATCCATGATCCTTTGAAAGGGATAACACGAGCAGAGTATAATTTAGTACCGTTAGTGTGGCGGCTTTGGCCAAAGAACACACCTGGTGAACGGTGCAATTGCGATACAATTACACGCTCAGCGCCATTGATAACGAATGTACCTTTAGGAGTCATGTAAGGGATAGTTCCCAAGTACACGTCCTGTACTATCGTTTCAAAATCTTCGTGCTCCTCGTCATTACATGACAGGCGCAACTTGGCTTTTAAAGGGACGCTATAAGTTAATCCGCGTTCGATACACTCTTGTATATCATAACGTGGCGGATCAATAAAATAGTCAAGAAATTCTAAAACAAAGATGTTTCTTGAATCTGAAATTGGAAAGTTTTCGGCAAACACTTTAAACAAACCTTCTTTATAGCGGTTGTCTGAAGTAGTTTCCAATTGAAAAAATTCCTGAAAAGATTGCAACTGTACATCCAGGAAATCAGGGTAATCAAGTACCTTTCTGCTGGTTGCAAAGTTTACTCTTTGATTATTGTTGTTTGCCAAGGGATTATAATTTTAGTTTATTAATAAACTTAAGTAGATGTTTTTAGATGCGAGATTTAGAGATATGAGATTTGAGATAATATATCAAACCTAAACATCTAAAATGTCTAAACCATTATAAACAGCAATAGACCCCGACCAAAAACGGTCGGAGTCTGATGCTATTGTGTATCGGGTTAAATTATTTAACCTCAACTACCGCTCCGGCTTCTTCTAATTGTTTTTTCAAAGATTCAGCTTCTTCTTTAGTTACACCAGTTTTAACTTCTTTAGGTGCACCATCAACTAAGTCTTTAGCTTCTTTCAAACCAAGGCCGGTAAGGTCTTTTACTAATTTAACAACTGCTAATTTTGAGCCACCTGCTTCTTTCAGGATAACATCAAATGCAGTTTGTTCAGCAGCAGCTGCAGGAGCGTCATCGCCACCAGCTGGAGCAGCAGCAACAGCAACAGCTGCAGCAGCAGGCTCAATGCCATACTCATCTTTCAAGATCTGAGCTAATTCGTTAACTTCTTTTACTGTTAAGTTTACTAACTGTTCAGCAAACGCTTTTAAATCCGCCATTTTATTTAATTTTTACTTTTTAATGCTTTTTGTTTAATTCGAAACTTAGGGTGTTCCGTTAACCTCTTTCTTGTAATGTTTTTACAACTCCTGCCAGTATATTTCCGCCTGATTGTAGTGCAGAAATAACGTTCTTCGCTGGTGATTGCAATAGTCCGATAATCTCGCCAACCAATTGTTCTTTTGATTTTAAGTTAATCAAGGTATCAAGTTGGTTATCGCCAATAAATATCGATGAATCAATATATGCTGCTTTTAAAACCGGTTTGTCACCTTTTTTCCTTAACTGTTTGATCAGTTTTGCCGGAGCAGTTGCTGATTTAGAGAAAAGGATAGATGATGAACCTTTTAATACATCATATAATGGAGAGAAATCACCTTCGATATTGTCCATAGCTTTTTTAATCAAGCTATTTTTAGTTACCTGCATGGTGATATCACTTTCGAAACATTTGCGACGGATGTCATTTACTTTTGCAACCGTTAAATTAGAAGTATCGGTAATATAGAAATTACCATACTCTTTCATTTGTTCAGTAAGGGCAAGAACTAAGTCGTATTTTTCTTCTTTATTCATGATTAAATCCCCGCTACTGTTTTGGTTTCAACTTCAATTCCCGGTGACATTGTTGACGAAACGTGTATACTTTTAAAATATGTTCCTTTTGCTGATGAAGGTTTTAATTTAGAGATAACCTGCAACACTTCTAATGCATTCTCATAAATCTTATCAGCAGGGAAAGATACTTTTCCTATTGAGGCATGGATGATGCCGGTTTTATCAACCTTGAAATCGATTTTACCACCTTTTACATCAGTTACAGCTTTACCAACTTCTGGTGTTACTGTTCCTGATTTAGGGTTAGGCATAAGGTTACGTGGGCCTAATATACGACCCAAACGACCTACTTTAGCCATAACACTAGGCATAGTGATGATAATATCAACGTCAGTCCATCCGCCTTCAATCTTGGCAATGTAATCATCCAAACCTACGAAATCCGCACCTGCGTCTTTAGCTTCTTGTTCCTTATCAGGAGTACAAAGCACAAGCACACGTACAGTTTTTCCGGTTCCATGAGGCAATGTTGCAATACCACGTACCATTTGATTGGCTTTACGAGGGTCAACACCTAAACGTACATCTATATCAACAGATGAATCAAACTTGGTATTGGAAATATCCTTTACCAATGCTGTTGCATCCTGTAATGTGTATGATTTATTAGCCTCAATTTTGGAGAGTGCCGCTTTTTGATTTTTTGTTAATCTTGCCACTGTCTTAAACTGATTTGTATAAATTTAATTAATTCCAGGGAGCCGTACCTGATACGGTTATTCCCATACTACGGGCAGTACCTGCCACCATTTTCATGGCTGATTCAACTGTGAATGCATTCAGGTCAGTCATTTTATCTTTTGCTATAGTCTCAACCTGATCCCAGTTTACACTGGCAACTTTTTTACGGTTGGGCTCAGCAGAACCACTTTTTAAACCTGTTACTTCCATTAACTGGATTGCTACAGGAGGGGTTTTGATGATAAATTCGAATGACTTGTCAACATATACAGTAATAACTACAGGCAACACTTTACCAGGTTTATCCTGGGTACGTGCGTTGAACTGCTTGCAAAACTCCATAATATTCACACCTTTTGCACCCAATGCTGGGCCAATTGGTGGAGATGGGTTTGCAGCGCCGCCCTTCACTTGTAGTTTCACCATCGCACCGACTTCTTTTGCCATTTTTTTGTTTACTTTAATTGTTACTCAATGTTAGTAAGTGGAAGCTATGTAACATTCTTTTAATCTAGTATCGAGTATTTAGTATCAAGTATCTAGACTTTTTACCTTTTCTCTACCCTATTATCTTTATTAGTATGTATCAACTAATCTTGCTACTTGATACTAGCTACTAAGTACTACTCTTTCTCTACCTGCATGTAATTTAATTCAAGCGGCGTACGGCGCCCGAATATTTTTACCATTACTTTCAGTTTCTTTTTCTCTTCGTTAACTTCCTCAATCACACCGCTAAAGCCGTTGAAAGGTCCGTCCATTACTTTCACATTCTCGCCAACATAATAAGGCACATTCATGGTTTCACCCTGTGCTGTCATCTCATCAACCTTACCTAAAATACGGTTAACTTCTGCCTGGCGAAGCGGTATAGCGTTTCCGGCTTTATCACCAAGGAAACCAATAACGCTGTTTATGTTTTTTATTACGTGCTCAATTTCGCCATCAAGTTGGGCTTCCATCAGCACATAACCTGGGAAGTAATTACGCTCTTTAGCGATTTTCTTTCCGTCGCGCATCTGGTAATATTTTTCGGTAGGGATCAATATCTGAGGGATTAGGTGTGTTATACCTAAACGGTTTATTTCAGCCTCAATATATGTCTTTACCTTTTTTTCTTTACCACTTATGGCACGTACCACGTACCATTTTAATTGATCGCTCATGTATCTATATATTAACCTAGTGAACTATAAAAACTTCTTAGCAACCAACCAATTAATTGGTCCATACCAAAAACTACCAAAGCGATAATAACCGTTGCCACCAACACCAAAACAGCGCTGCTTTGCAGCTCGCGCCAGGTTGGCCAGGTAACCTTTTCGGTCATCTCGATATATGATTCTTTTATATACTCACCTACGTTAGCCATATCTTATTAATTATGCACGGGAACAAGGATTCGAACCCTGATCAAAGGTTTTGGAGACCTCTATTCTACCGTTGAACTATTCCCGTGTATCCTTTTGAGCCCCCTCTAAATCTCCCCCGGTAGGTGAGACTTAAACTTCGCTCCTGATTTTGTCGTCTTTTTTATAGTAACAAAGTACTTAGCCGATTTAGCTAAGTACTTTGCTGTATATTAACCTAACTTATTCCCCGCTTTTGGCAGGTCGTAAGGTTTTATTTTACTATCTCAGTTACCTGACCAGCACCTACTGTTCTGCCACCTTCACGGATAGCGAAACGTAAGCCTTTTTCCATCGCGATAGCGTTGATCAATTTTACGTTGATTGTAACGTTATCACCTGGCATAACCATTTCTACACCTTCAGCAAGGGTGATTTCACCTGTTACGTCTGTTGTACGGAAATAGAATTGCGGGCGGTATTTGTTGAAGAATGGAGTGTGACGGCCACCTTCTGCTTTTGATAATACGTAAACTTCTGCTTTGAAATCAGTGTGTGGAGTTACTGAACCTGGTTTGCAAATAACCATACCACGACGGATATCAGTTTTTTCAATACCACGTAACAATAAACCTACGTTATCACCAGCTTCGCCACGGTCAAGGATCTTGCGGAACATCTCAACACCAGTACAGGTTGATTTTAAGTTCTCAGCACCCATACCTAAGATATCTACAGGGTCACCAGTATTGATAACACCACGCTCGATACGACCAGTTGCAACAGTACCACGACCAGTGATCGAGAATACGTCCTCAACAGGCATTAAGAAAGGAAGTTCAGTTAAACGTGGAGGGATTGGAATGTAAGCATCAACTGCATCCATCAATTCCATAATTTTTTCAACCCATTTAGGATCGCCGTTAAGACCACCTAAAGCTGAACCTTGAATAACTGGAATATCATCACCAGGGAAATCATAGAATGATAATAACTCACGGATTTCCATTTCAACTAATTCTAACAATTCCGGATCATCAACCATATCCACTTTGTTCATGAATACAACCAATGAAGGCACACCAACCTGGCGAGCTAAAAGGATGTGTTCACGAGTTTGAGGCATCGGGCCGTCTGTAGCAGCAACAACGATGATAGCACCGTCCATTTGAGCAGCACCAGTAACCATGTTTTTCACATAATCCGCGTGACCTGGACAGTCAACGTGAGCATAGTGACGATTGTTGGTTGAGTACTCAACGTGAGCAGTGTTGATAGTGATACCACGCTCTTTTTCTTCAGGAGCTGAATCGATTGAATCGAATGAACGAGCTTCTGAAAACCCTTTATCAGATAATACTTTAGTAATAGCTGCGGTAAGGGTTGTTTTACCGTGGTCAACGTGACCGATTGTACCGATGTTTAAGTGCGGTTTACTGCGGTCAAACTTTTCTTTTGCCATGATTTATATTTAATTTTGTAGGTTAATTATACTTTAAAAACTCTCTATTATATACTTTAAATAAAGTGAGCCAACAATGGGATTTGAACCCATGACCTCTTCCTTACCAAGGAAGTGCTCTACCCCTGAGCTACGTCGGCTGATGTACCAGTTTGCAGTTATAATGTTTGCAGTTTGCATATCGATGCTGCCAACTGCTTACCGCCAACTGTACCCCTGAGCGGAAGACGAGGTTCGAACTCGCGACCTATAGCTTGGAAGGCTATCGCTCTACCAACTGAGCTACTTCCGCATTAATGCAGTTTGCAGTTATCAGTTTGCTGTATGCTAATGCTTACTGCCAACCGGTAACTGCCAACTGCAAATTGTGGGGGGAGAAGGATTCGAACCTTCGTAGCCGAAGCAACGGATTTACAGTCCGTCCCATTTGACCGCTCTGGTATCCCCCCAATTGTTATTCCGGACCGACAATGCTCAAAGTTGAAGCTAAACATCGCAATCCGAAAAAACAGAGCCTCCTATCGGGATCGAACCAATGACCTACTGATTACAAGTCAGTCGCTCTACCAGCTGAGCTAAGGAGGCTTAAAAATTCACCTTTATTTCTCCTCTGCTCCATTGCTGACCATCGGATTTTTACCGGTTAAATTATTAATATCTTTTTTATTTTAAAGAACCAACCCTTTTGTTGAAAATCCGCGTTGCGTACCTCTCTAAAAGGGATTGCAAATTTACAAATAAATTATGCCCATCAAAATTTTTTATCAAAAAAAAATCGATGGGTTTAAAGCCATCGATTTTCCTGGAATTGTATCCTATGATTTCGGTTAGAAATCGTCCTCATTATCAGCTAAAACCGCATTTTTAACGGCTTCGGCAGCAATAGTTTTCTTCTGTTTATATTTTTCAATTTGTTTGCGCAAGCTCTCAACCGCCAGGTCGGTAGCCTCTTCAAAGCTCTTACATTGTTCTTTCGCGAATAATGCGATGCCCGGAAGCAACAGTTTAATCTCCGTTATCTTATTTGCCTCATCTTCTACGTTTTCCAGTTTCAAATAAACCTCACCACTAATAATGTGGTCGTGAAAGGTGTCTAACTTATCAGCTTTCTTCTGGATAAAATCCAACAACTTCTTGTCTGCGTTAAAACGAATAGATTGCACTGTAATTTTCATGATTCCTCCTTGTTATGCCTTTGGATGGGCTTGTTTGTAAATAGACTTCAATCGCTCAACAGAGTTGTGCGTGTAAATTTGGGTTGCGCTAAGGTTAGCATGGCCCAAAAGCTCTTTAATGGCGTTAAGGTCGGCGCCGCGGTTAAGTAAACTTGTTGCAAATGTGTGCCTCAGCACGTGAGGGCTTTTTTTGTTTTGGGTTGATATGTAGGATAAATACTTTTGCACTATTAAATAAATGAGCTTTGGATATGCATCGGCTCCTTTATCTGTAACGAGTAATGTTAGGGAATTGTTATTAAAATTTTGATTTTTCTTTAGCTCCAGGTACTCGGCAATTAACAGTTTTAGTTCGTTATTTACAGGTATGATCCTCTGTTTGTTGCGTTTACCTAAAACTTTTACGGTGCCTTCGTAAATATTTATGTCGGTTTCTTTTACGCCTAACAATTCAGCGAGGCGCATGCCAGTGCCAAACAGGGTTTCAATCACCAGTTTATCGCGTACGCCTTTAAAATCATGGCTGAACACCTCGTTATCATCAAGCATTTGCGTAAGCTTTGCATCCTCGACAACAACAGGCAGATTTTTGGGGCTTTTAGGTGTATTTATTTTTGAGGCCGGATTATGGGTGATGATACCCTCCTGCAATAAAAATTTAAAGTATTTGCGCAGCGTGGCTATTTTACGGGTGATAGAACGCGCGGTAATATCTTCGCTCATCATGGCTACCATCCAATTGCGGATGAGGTGATGGGTGATCTCTGAAGGATGTGTAATGGTTTCTTCCGGGGTATTGAGGAAGCGTATAAATTGATCCAGATCTGACTGATAGGCAGACACTGTATGCGGGGAGTACCGTTTTTCGAACTGAATATATTGTATAAAACGGGCTAAAAACATAAAAACTATTTATACATCCAAGAATATGAATGTACAAATAGTTTTAATATATAATTAGCAAAAACTGTAAAATAAATTTACACAGTTTCCGCGTTCATATTTTGCTTGTAGATAGCATGTTTGATTTCATGCCTACGGGTAATCGATTTCTTTTCGAATGCCTGACGGCTACGAAGTTCTCTTAAAACACCGGTTTTCTCAAATTTCTTTTTGAAGCGTTTTAATGCTTTATCTAATGATTCGCCGTCTTTTACGTTAATAATGATCATAGTTCCTGAAATACCTCCTTTCGTGGGAGGGCAAAGGTAAGTGATTTATTTTGAATATGAAAGTAATTTGTTGATTTAGTGATGTATTGGAGCGGAGAGTGAGGAGCGGGAGCGTATTTGTCTATCTATTCCACAACTCTCTAATCAAAATCAACCTCTCACTACCTCAAAACTTCCCTGCTAATCACAATCTTCTGTATCTCCGAAGTCCCCTCGCCTATGGTACATAGTTTTCTGCCCGTGTTGGTGTTGTCACCAACACGTTTTTGAACTCTTTGATATTTGTTGGTGACAACACCAACAAAGGCGCAGAAGGTAAGTGATTTATTTTGAATATGAAAGAGTTGATTGAGTTTATTTAGTTGATTGTGTGAGTGGTTAGGGAATTTCTATTTCGTTAGACCAAACTACATTACCCATTTTCTCTACAGGCAACGGAAATAGGTCTGCATTTTGCTTATTATCGATAAATAAATTCATCCCGATTTTTAATTTCTCAGTTCCAACTAAATTTTTCCTTTTAATAATCGGCAGCAAAAAGGTTGATGATTTATATGGAAGAAGTGTTTCAACATAAGGTATATTTTTATCACAACCCCATCCTAAAATTTCAAAATGCTTATTACTTAAATGAAATAATTCATCCCATCCACAAGTCATTGTTATATAATTTAATGGGGACTTAGTATTATTTGTAAGTTTTACGGAAATGCGAAAAAAAGAATAAGTTTTTTTGTGAATGATTGTATCATGCAGCTTTAAAACGGCTTTTGTATCAATCGTTAAAACATATCCCTTTAAATTAGGATTTATTAGCGGCTGTTTTCCTGTTGAAGATTTTGCTTTAACAAGAAAAACAACCGCTAAGGTAAAAATCAATAAGAGATAAGGCTTTTTCATTGACTAAATATAGCAATCAAAAACCAATGCTATCTAATACTATCGCAAAACTTCCCTACTAATCACAATCTTCTGTATCTCTGATGTCCCCTCGCCTATGGTGCATAGTTTGGCATCACGGTAGTATTTTTCTACCGGGAAATCCTTGGTGTAGCCGTAGCCACCGAAGATCTGGACTGCCTCGGTAGCGGTGCGTACTGCTACTTCGGAAGCAAAGTATTTGGCCATAGCTGATTGCTTGGTTACCGGCAGGTGTTTGTTTTTTAAGTCGGCTGCCTGCATAACTAAAAGTTCGGCTGCTTCTATTTCGGTGGCCATATCTGCCAGTTTAAAGGCTATGCCCTGAAAGTTAGCTATCGGCTGGCCAAATTGCTTGCGCTCCTTGGCATAGGTTACCGCAGCCTCGAAAGCGCCTTTGGCAATACCTAATGACAGGGCAGCGATAGAGATCCTGCCGCCATCTAACACCTTCATGGCTTGGGCGAAGCCTTCGCCTTGTTTGCCTAACAGGTTTTCTTTGGGTACGCGGCAGTTATCAAATATCAGTTCGGTAGTTTCAGATGCGCGCATGCCGAGTTTGTTCTCTTTTTTACCGTGCGTGAAACCGTGCGTACCTTTTTCTATCACAATGGCTGAAATACCTTTTGAATCACCTTTCTCGCCTGTCCGCACCATTACTACAGCAACGTTACTTGATTTCCCGTGGGTTATCCAGTTTTTTGAACCGTTAACCACATATTCATCGCCATCTAAAACGGCGGTGGTCATCATGCCCATGGCGTCGCTGCCGGTATTGGCTTCGGTTAGGCCCCATGAGCCAATCCATTCGGCGGTAGCTAATTTTGGTAGCCAGCGTTGTTTTTGTTCTTCGTTAGCAAAAGCCATAATATGACCGGTGCATAGTGAGTTATGTGCCGCTACAGATAAACCTATCGAGCCGCAAACTTTAGCGATCTCTACAATTACGGCAACATATTCGTGGTACCCGAAGCCGGAGCCTCCGTATTGCTCGGGCACCATTACGCCCATCATACCTAGTTCGCCTAAGTGTTTAAAAAGTTCTATCGGGAAGTGTTGGGATTCATCCCATTCCATTACATGCGGTTTGATGTATCGTTCGGCAAAATCCTTTGCCATTTGTCCTACCATTTGTTGATTTTCGCTAACAGAGAAATCAATTCCGGAAGGCATGTCAGTTAATAAAGTACTCATGATTTATAATTGGTTACTACAAAGTAACGCATTAAATCACAGCTTAGTTTCAGGATTTTATACTTAGAAAGTAGTACAAAATGGTATATGGTATGAAATTAATGTTTAGTTGATTTAAAGTGGGTAATGGTGATTTTAAAATGGTGAAAATATTTTTTGGAAAAACCATTTAAATCAATTTGTCATGCTGAACTTTTGTCTTGATACTTGATACTAACTACTCGATACTAATCCAATATCAGCTCCAAAAATATCAGATCGAGCCAGCGGCCAAACTTGAAGCCTACTTCTTTAAACCGGGCGACTTGTGTAAAGCCAAATTTGAGATGCAATTGCAGACTGATCTCATTCTCACTATCTACACCCGCAATCAATGCGTGCATGCCGGCACTTTTGGCAAGTGATATGATCTCCTGTAATAATATTTTACTGATGCCCTGTCCGCGACTATCCTTGTGTATATAGACTGAATGTTCTACCGTAAAACGATAACACGGCCATACCCTGAACTTGCCATAAGTGGCGAATCCAACCAAAACACCATTCTGCTCGGCAACAATTACGGGGAAGCCTGCCTGTTTACGCTCATTAAACCAGTCGAGGCGCATTTGCAGGGTGTGGGGTTCTTCGCTATAAATGGCAGTTGTGGTTAGGATGATGTCGTTATAGATCTCCAATATAGCGGGGAGGTCAGATTCTGTCGCGTTACGCAGTTTTATAGATGATGTTTCCATGCGGAAGCAAATATACTAATTAGTGAAATTGGATAATATCGGACGCTAAAAATCTATCTTTAGTTTACTCTTGTGTATATGCTTCGTTCCTCAGCAGAGAGATATTTTCGTTTTAACAAGATATTCTGTACCGCTCATTACCGCGGGGGCTACTACTTTTTTCTTGATAAAAAAGTAGCAAAAAATCAAGACGGAAAAAACCTTCTGCCCGCAAGGCCAGCTCCCTGCCCGGTTTTCCGTCGGGCCTTTGCGCTTTACTTGTTATTTGGGCATCGCGAAGAACTTGCAAGGTGGCAACAAGTGTACAGATGCTTCGCTAAGCTCGGCATGACAATCGTGTTTATTAGTTATTTCTTTACTAAAAAGTTCCCTATTGCAAGTACATCAATTTGTGTATTTAGGAAGCATAGGATGGCATCCTCCGGTGTGCAAATGATGGGTTCGTCCATGCGGTTAAAAGAGGTGTTAATCACCATTGGGCAGTCGGTTAGCTGGTAGAATGCATCTATCAGTTTGTAAAAGTCGGGGTGCTGGTTTTGGTTTACGGTTTGCAGACGGGCAGAATAATCCAAATGCGTGATTGCAGGGACTACGGAGCGTTCCTGGTTTATTTTTTTAAGGGAATTCTGCTGATCTTCTACAGGAGCTTTGCGCTTTTCTTCGCGCACTTTGCCAACTAACAGCATGTACGGACTTGGCGCGCCAAGATCGAAATATTCATCGGCATGCTGCTCCAGCACCGCCGGGGCGAAAGGCCGGAATGACTCACGGAATTTTATCTTGTTATTTAGTACGGATTGCATGGTACTGTTACGTGGATCAGCAATGATACTGCGTGCGCCTAAAGCTCGCGGACCAAATTCCATGCGGCCTTTAAATCTACCTATAACTTTACCTGCGGCGATTTCGTGGGCGATGGATTTATATAGATCATCATCCGGTAGCTCTTCAAATTTAAGATTATGATTGACGAGGGTTTGCCTGATCTCAGTATCATTATATTCAGGACCAAGCAGGGCATTATGCATGCTGTCTTTGCCAGGCTTTACAATTCTTTGTTGTTTTAGATGCTCATGGTATACCGCCAAAGCGGCTCCCAATGCCCCGCCTGCATCGCCAGCGGCGGGTTGGATCCAGATATTTTTAAAGCCGGATTGCTTTAGTATTTTGCCGTTGGCTACACAGTTTAAAGCTACACCTCCCGCAAGGCAAAGGTTATCTTCTTTATATTGCTGATAGAGGCCGGTAGTTAACTTCAGCATTACATATTCGGTTGCTTGCTGTATGGATGCCGCTATATCCATGTGGAACGCGCTGAGTTCGGCTTTGGGTTGGCGGGGTGGATTTTTAAATAGCTGGTCGAATTTATTACCCGTCATGGTTAAACCCGTGGCGTAGGTAAAGTACTTCATGTTCAACCTGAAGGAACCATCCTCCTTTACATCAATCAGCTCCTTTAATATCAAGTCGGTATAAACAGGCTTGCCATAAGGCGCAAGGCCCATCACCTTATATTCATCGCAATTCACTTTAAAGCCTAAATAATAGGTAAAAGCCGAATAGAGCAAGCCAATAGAATGCGGAAAATTGATATGGCTGATGTTTTTAATGGTACTGCCATCTCCTTTGCTTACTGAGGTTGTAGCCCACTCGCCTACCCCATCAACCGTTAAAATAATGGCTTTATCAAATGGTGAAGGATAAAATGCCGATGCCGCGTGGGATTGATGATGCTCGGTAAATAGCAAATTATGGTTGTTATTTTTCCACTCCGGATCAATTTGCTGCAAAGCCCTGGTGAGCATCTTTTTAAAGTAGAGCTTTTCCTTTAGCCACAAAGGCATCGCCTTTAAAAACGACTTTACACCGAAGGGCGCGAATGCCAGGTGGGTTTCCAGCAAGCGTTCAAATTTCAGAAACGGTTTTTCGTAATAAACGATGTAATCAACTTGATTCAGGCTTATCCCGACTTGTTCAAGGCAATATCTGATGCTTTTTTCCGGGAAAGCGGCATCATTTTTTAGTCGGGTGAAACGTTCCTCCTGCGCTGCCGATAATATGTTACCATCCTGAATTAAGCAGGCGGCGCTATCATGGTAATAGGCAGAGATCCCGAGGATGTACATCTTCGCTTAAAAAAGAGAGTAAATAAAAGGCGCCAATGCCGAGCCCTGGGCTATTACCAAAAAGGTAGCCAGCAACACCAACACAATACATAATGGCCAAAGCCAGTAGCGTTTACGCTGTTTTAAAAACCTGAAAAACTCTAATAAAACTTCCATTATAATCTAATTAAATCACACCAGCCCCCTCTAAATCTCCCCCGGTAGGGGAGACTTAATTTATTTTTCTTTAAGCCCTCCCGTTGGGAGGGGCTTAAAATTGATTCTCCATATTGTTAGCTTCCTTTAACGAAGCATCTTCCCAATATGTGTTTTTATTTTTCAACCACTTTATGTTCAAAATATCCTTACCAAATAAACGCATGATCATCCCCAGCGGACTTAATATCAAAAAGTAAAAAACCGTAAGCAAAACGTAGGTATTGATGGTGCCCAGCACATGCCCAATTTTATCCCAAATCAAGCGTAGCGGATTTAACAAAACAGGCTTAAGCAACGAAAACAGCAACAACACCATCGCGATAGCAAAAGCCACCCACCACCCTTGTTTGTGCCTTATAAATATACGAAAAGCCGATAAAACCAACAAAGCAATAGCCACGGTGTAACCAAACTTGCGGTTCTGTTTTATGAGTTCCCGTTCCATCATTTGGCTGAATATTTTGACGCCATATCGGTAAGGCCCAATAGCTTATAGTTAGCTACCAAACGCGCGGTTGCCTGCGGATCATGCGGTTGCTTGGCCAAAATAGCCTTATCATTAATAATTTGGGTAAGGATATTGAACGCCTGCCCTTGTTGTGCCTGCGGCAGATTTTTGATATATCCAAGCGCCTTGTTTGGTTCATCGGCACGCAGATAAAGTTGAAATATGTTTACGGCCAATTGATCGTTCGGCTCTAACTGGTATAATTTTTTATAATAGAAAGCTGCTTCATCATAATTACCCAAAATCGCGTCAACATTGGCTGCATTACCACAATATTGTTTTTCGTTTGGAAATTCCAGGTTCATTGCCTTCATTATTCTTAACGCGCCTTCTTTATCATCGCTGTTTTTATAGTAGCTAAACAATTGATCCATCCCATCAGCCCATGTGGCCTGGCCAGATTCTATCCGCGAAGCTAACACCCCGCTGAAGCTGGTATCTGGTTTATAACCCGCAGATATTGGCTGATTGAATGGCCAGCCTGTTTTAAGATTAGTGATTTGAATCGCTCCGATAAGTGAATCCATTTTAGTGACCGGCATATCTTTCACCAATTGCTCATAGCTGATTTGTTTTTCGGCAGAATCAGCTATCAAATGCTGACTTTGAATCGTCTGAAAAAACGCATCGGACATGATGGAATATCCATGCAAGTTAGGATGCAAATGTTCCAGTATAGTTTCATTGCCGACGATGCCATGCGGCGAATACTGTTCAAATTTCTTTTTGGTATCAACCAAATGAACTTCGGGAAATTCGGTAGCAAGCTTCCTGATGATGGTATTGATTGCCTCGGGTGCACGGAAACGGAGTTCATCCAGTTCCTTTGCTTTGTCGAAATCCTGCTTGGCGGTAGCATAGTCGGCTTTTGCAAAAGCTTGCTGCCCCGCTTTATAAAAGCCCATTGCCGAATTTGGACCGTTACCATCGCTGATGAAAGGGGGCAGATCTTTCTCGTTGCTTACTACGGTGCTTAAAAACGTTGGTATTTTTTCATCGTTCAATAAGCGGCAAAGTTCGGTCATGTTTTTATCGTACTGATTGATGCCTGCCTGGTAATCGGTAGAATTCAATTCGATATGCTGACGTGAGGCCATGCGCTGCATGAGCGTTTCACGGTCGGCGGCGGTTTTGTGGGACGCAAATACGCCTGAGACCTTTTTAATGCAATTATTGAACAACTGCACCACCTTTAAGGTACGTAGCTTAAGCAGGGTTTGTACCAGGAAACGATTACTGCCTATATAACTGGTTGAGCCTACGCCCAAAGCACCATAATACTCATTGTGCCCGGTATAGATCAGCACCGCATCGGGTTGGTATTTGGCTAGTTGTTTACCAAAATCAAGTACAGTATAGGAATTGACCGCGGTTAATGACAGGTTGATGATCTCGAAGTTTTTATCCGGATACATCCGGTTCAATCGGTATTGCAGCCAGCGGTGGAATGAACCGTTATGAAAATATGGGTAACCAATAGTAGTTGATTCGCCCAGTACAAATATGCGGAAGGTGTTAGGTGCTTTATCTATCTGAAACAGTTCGGAATTGCCTTTGGTGGCGTTAGCCGTGTCGGAGAAAAACTTTTCTGACGCATAATTATTCATCACCATATAGCGATCATCATAGGGATCTTTAATGAACAGATCGGTATTATGTCCGTAATGAAAAAAACGGAGCACAAACTCCAGCAAAACCAATAAAATAAATGGAAACAGTGTAGCCAGCACTTTAAAAAGCAGCAGTTTTTTACCCTTCGGGGATTTGGTGGTAACCGTAGTCATATTTAGTTTAAATTACCTGTAAAACACAGGGTATTAGTTTAATTGGCTTAAAAATGATGAAGATATTAATTTTAATATTTTATGTGCGAAGATTTGGATATTTTTTTTGAAGTAAAGAACTTGCTGTATAAAGGTTTAATTCCTTTTTGTCATTCTGAACGAAGTGAAGAATCTGTAAAGTAGTTTACCAGCGTACAAGATGCTTCGTTCATCAGCAGAGATATATTCGTTTTAATAAGGTATTGTGTCCGCTCATTGCCGCGGGGGCTACTTCTTTTGTCTTGACACAAAAGAAGCGAAAAGTCAAGACGGAAAAAACCTTCCGCCCACAGAGCTAGCCCCCGGTCCGGTTTTCCGTCGGCCCTTTGCGTGCTTTTTAGATTGTCATCGGCAACAAAAGGCGTTAAAAACGTGCGAAAAAGATGATTTTCCAATCAAAAACGGGTAAAAAATAAGCCAAAAACGGGTATTTTGGGTTGATTTTAGCCCTAAATCGATGTTTTTTAGATCTAAAAATCTACTTTTTGATCATAAAAAGGCACTTTTTCAGGTCAAAAGTGTACCACTTGTTTCATCTGTACCGAGGTACTTACACTGGCTAATATTCCGCCAGGACTACTATATGGTTGTTGATTGGGGTGATCTTTTCCTTACCGCCTAAAAAGCCTAAACCAACTACGAAACTAAAACCGCTCACTATGCCGCCGAGTTCCTGTATCAGTTCACTGGCCGCGGTTACGGTGCCGCCGGTAGCGAGGAGGTCGTCGTGTATCAGCACATGCTGGCCAGGTTGGATAGCATCGACGTGCATTTCGATGGTAGCAGTGCCGTACTCCAGTTCGTAAACCTTTTGCTTTACAGTATGTGGTAGCTTGCCTGCCTTGCGTACGGGGACAAAAGGAACGCCAAGGCGGATAGCCAGCATCAACCCAAATAAAAATCCACGACTTTCCACACCTGCTACTACATCTATTTTAGTACCCGCCAGCTTCACGGCGAACACATCCACTATGCGCTCGCATAGTGCGGGATCTTTTAAAATCGGGGTAATATCCTTGAAAATAATGCCGGGCTTAGGAAAATCCGGTATATCGCGTATGGCTGCTTTTATCTGCTGTGCTATCATTTAAATTTTATGTAGGGTTCAATCTTGTGCAGTACATCGGGCGTTATAATGGCCACGTTGCCTACATCATCAATCGAATTATAGTTGCCGTGCTGGGTTCTGTACTCAATAATAGCACTGGCTTGCTTGTAGCTAAGGTATGGGCTTTGCCGCAAGGATGCAAAAGAAATGGTATTGATATTTACTTTAATTACAGCCGATGGATTGACGGTTAGCTGGTCTTTTATCTCGGCGTATTTAGCGGTGTCGAGTTCATACACTTCCATCAATTGTTCCTTATTATAAAAGCCTCCTATCCGGTTACGGTAACGGATGATGCGGATGGCAAATGAAGCGCCTATACCACGTACGGTAGTTAAAGCTGCTGAATCAGCGGCGTTTAGCTCGATATTTGTGCCGGGCTTTAACTTGTTACTTACGTAAGCTTTTGCAGATTCATTATTGTATATAGGAGTTTTAGTTGCAGCTATACTATCGTTTTTTTGCGCCTTGCTTAGCTGGGCAACCGCCGCATCAAAGCCGCTAAAGTTAATTATAGTATCTTTGCGGAAACGCTGGTATACATAAGGGGCAGCCAGTACCAATAATATAAGTACAACCAGCACTACCATTCCGTTCCATTGTTTTTTAGTTATAGCGAAGTAATTTTTAAATTGCGATTTCATTCAGGTTTTAATACCCGGTTAAATTAAATAAATTTGGAATATTTTTTACCCCAAAACAACATCTTTTAAACTACTAATGAAAATTATAACCACCGAAGAGTTTGCCAAAGCCACTAAGTTAGATAAGCTGAAGATGCCCGGCCTGGCTGCTTTACTAATGGAAGTAATGAAAATAAACCAGGTGAACGAAGTGTTTGCCCAGGCACAGCACAAAAATGGTATCGAGTTTATTGATGCTATTTTGGCCGGTTGTGGTGTTGAGATTGAGTTTGACGAACGTGACCTGAAAAATATACCCAAAGAAGGGAGTTTTATAGCCATTGCCAACCATCCTTATGGTGGTATTGAAGGATTAGTACTATTAAAAATGTTGCTTACAGTTAGGGCTGATGCCAAACTGATGGCTAACTTCCTGCTTAAAAAGATCCCTAACCTTAGCGATTACTTTATAGCGGTAAACCCCTTTGAAAACATAGAACACTCATCAAGTATCAGTGGATTAAAAAACACTTTAGAGTTGCTAAATCAGGGTACGCCAATTGGTATTTTCCCTGCGGGTGAGGTATCTACTTTTGATATGGAATCGCAGCAGGTAACTGATAGGTTATGGCATCCGGTTGTGGGTAAGATCATCGCTAAAGCTAAAGTACCTGTAGTGCCTGTATATTTTCATGGCAACAACGGCTTGCTGTTTAACCTGCTGAGCATGATACATCCCGCCCTGCGTACCGCCAAACTGCCATCGGAACTGTTTAACAAGCAGGGCCAAACCATAAAGCTGCGCATTGGCAAACCCATCAACATAGCCGACTATCCTGAATATAATAACAGCACTAAACTGCTTAGCTTTTTAAGGGCGCGTACCTATGCTTTAGGTACCGGTTTAGAGGAAGAGAAAAAGCTGTTCAACCCGCGTAATCTTTTCAAAATAAAGAAACTGCCTGAAGCCTTTGCACCCGAGATGGATAGCGCGATACTGGAAAAAGAGGTTGAGCCGCTGCGCGATACTTACCGTGTATGGCATGAGAAAAACTACGAAGTATTTATTGCACCTACATCGGTTATCCCGAATGTTATAAGAGAAATTGGCCGCTTGCGCGAGATTACTTTCCGCGAAATTGGCGAGGGCACCAATAAAAGTGTCGATTTAGATGAATATGATATTTATTATCATCACCTGTTTATTTGGGATACCGAAACCAAAATAATAGTAGGAGCATACCGCATTGGTTTAGGCGATGAGATATTTTACAGTCAGGGTAAAAATGGATTTTATTTGAACGAACTGTTTAAAATAAAAGAACAGTTAATGCCTGTACTCAGAAAAAGCATCGAACTGGGCCGTTCATTCATCCGTAAAGAATACCAGCAAAAACCGCTTCCATTATTTTTATTGTGGAAAGGCATATTCAAATTTTTAATTGATAACCCGCGCTATCGTTATTTGATTGGACCGGTAAGTATCAGTAATTCATTTTCTAAATTTTCCAAGTCACTGATCGTTGATTATATCAACCGTAACCATTTCGACCATGAAATGGCGCAGTATGTAAAACCACGCAGGAAATTTAAAGTTGATTTCTCGAAAATTGATGCCGATATGCTAATGGCAGGCGAGGATAGCTTTAAAAATCTGGACGATATTATTTCTGAGGTTGAAACCCGCAGCATGAAGGTTCCGGTATTATTAAGGCAATACATCGCGCTAAACGCCAATATCATCTGCTTTAATATCGACCCAAAATTCGCTGATTGTTTGGATGGTTTCCTAGTACTGGACTTCCAGAAAGTACCGGCCGAGATGCTGGAAAAATTAGCTAAGAATTTATAATTCGAACTAACTTACTATCATTTCGAACGAGGTACGAGGAGAAATCTTCTTCGATATTAAAGTGGCTATGCAAGTCGCAGAAGATCTCTCCCTCCGGTCGAAATGACAATGGTTATATCTTAATAATCTTACCACTTTTCCGCTCCTCAGGCTTATGTTCCAAAGCTTTTGGGATCATCTTCACAATGGCAAACATTACTGAACCTATTACAACAATCGATTTAAAAGCAAAATGTACAAACGGCTTCATTACTTCCCAATTTTCCTGGGTTAGGTAAGTGCCTTTTTTTGTTTCTGCAACAGGTTTTACGCCTATTCTTTTTATATGTTGATTTGCCATGATTGATGCTCTTTGATATAAATAAGCATCAGGGTGAGAATTTGTTTGAAGTATTCTATTATGTCATTTATATTATGTCATTGCGAGGAACGAAGCACTCGCGAACTTTGCAGGGGGCTTTTCTACGTGAGATTGCTTCGTTCCTCGCAATGAGATGGTTTAATTAAGCAACCTTCTTCTTCAAAGTAATTACAGTAACCTCGGGCCAAATACCTAACCTGCCCGAGAAAGCTAAAAAGCCAAACCCTCTGTTTACATATAAATAACGTTTATTGTGATGCGCCAAACCAGCCCAGTCGGCGTATTTATATTGTACGGGGCTCCATCTAAAACCTGCGGTTTCAACACCAAATTGCGCGCCGTGGGTGTGGCCAGCTAATGTCAGGTCTATATTGGTTGTATTAAAGCGTACTTTATCCTCCCAATGCGTCGGGTCGTGCGATAGCAATATTTTAAATGCATTTTCATCAACACCTTTAAGCGCTTTATCCAAATCTCCTATCTGTATAAACCCTCTGCCCCAGTTTTGTACACCTATTAATGATATTTTTTGCCCGTCTTTTTCCAATTCCACACTTTCATCCAGCAACAGGCGGTAGCCTAACTCTTTATGATGCTGTTTCAGTTTATCTAAGTTTGCAGCTTTTTCGGCTTCGCTGTTCCATTGTATGTAATCGCCATAATCATGATTTCCCAAAATAGAATATTGGCCGTAAGGCGCCTTCAGTTGTTTAAAATTGGGGATATATTGCTCAATTTCCCAGGCGGCATTGTTCACCAAATCGCCTGTAAAAACAAACAAGTCGCTTTTTTGAGCATTGGCTAAATCTATTCCCCGTTGTACCGCCGCAGTATTGTCAAAACTACCGGAGTGTATATCAGATATTTGGGTGATGGTAAAGCCATCAAAAGCCTCTGGCAGTCCGTCAAAATAAATAGTTTCACGATGTACTTTATAATCGTACTTACCCCTTACCATGGCATAAATAAAACTGGTAAACGGAAATGCAGCCAGTAAAATAGCCAATTCGCTTATAAATTTTCTTCTCGATGGAAAAAATGGCTCAGTATGTTTTTCGTTATGTTTAGTTACTGAATTGCCTATCCCATATAGAAAACGCCCCAGATCGCCCAAAGACAGCACAATAACGAAAACAAGCTTGGTTACCAAAAATGTAATGAATAAACTTAATATGTACTCGTGATACGGTGTCATTCCGCGGGCGTGACTGAAACTGCCTAACCCACAAACAAAAAGAATGGTTACACCAACAGAGATGATCAAATATCCCCAAAGCACAATCTGCCTTGCTTTTGTGGATTGCCAGTCGTTGGTAAATGTTTTCAATCCCGAGAATACATACCAGTCAAACACCAGGGTGATAGCCGCTATAATTAAAAAAATTGTAAATAAACCCCCTCTGTGCATGTTAAAACATATAAGTATGCAATTTAAAAAAGTTAAGGTAATTACAGCGTAAAAATTAGCCGGCACTCATTTAAAGTCAAAAAAAAAGCCCCGCTAATGCGGGGCTCGAACATATTACTAATAGTAACGATAGTATCTACGGTGATGACGCCAGTATGCTGTGCGATGATGGTAATGACGGCCATTATGGAAATAAGGGCCTATACCTACTTTAACACGAACTTGCGCATCTGCGCGGTTTCCAAAAGTGAATGCCATAATTACGGCAACCAACATTAATTTAAGGTACTTCATAATATATGTTTTTTGTGATTGTTGATCAATATTGACTAATATCTGTGGTAATGGTGATGCCAGTGACGGTGATGCCAGTGACGGTGATGATAACCAGGGCCGCCAACACGCGCCCTTACTACAATTTGCGCTTGTGCGCTTGCAAATGTGAATGCCATAATTAAGGCAAGCAACATTAATTTAAGATACTTCATAATTTGTGGTTTTTTTATAGATAAATGTATTTGTATTATTAACTATTAATGATTCATGTCATGATCGTGGTCATGCATGTGATGGTGACGTTCCCGATATTCTACCGAGCAACTTGAAATGGCTGAAGCAAATATCAACAGCGCAATCATTCTTGTTATGTACTTTTTCATGGTATGTGGTTTTTTACCGGGGTATCATAACATAAACCATGCAATTGTCAAATTGTTTCTTATAATCACAATTAGGTTATTTGAAACATTATTGCAAACTTTATGTTAAAATTCTACATACCAACACCATCACATTAATCTTAAGAAAATGAGAAAATTATTTTTTGCACTTACCTTTCTTTTTAGTGTACTCGTTTTTAAACAAGCCGATGCACAGTTAAGCATTAGCTTTAACATTAGCAGCCAGCCAAAATGGGGCCCTGTTGGCTACAATTATGTTCAATATTACTATTTCCCTGATATTGATTGTTACTATTATGTACCTACAAAGCAGTTTGTTTATTTTAGCGGTGGCGAATGGATACATTCAGTATTATTACCGCCGATGTATCGCAACTATAATCTTTATAACGGATATAAAGTAGTTATCAATGAGCCTCATCCATATTTAAATCACAGCTATTATCATAATCGGTATGCCAGTTACCGCGGCCGCATAGGGCAATCTATTATTCGTGATAGCCACGATCCCAGATACAGGCCGGGATACCGCCCGGGAAATAACCGCCCGCCGGTTAAACCTAAGCCTCCAGGCAATGGCGGTATACCAACTCGCCCCGGCAATGGCAATAAACCTGGGCAACCAGGTGGTGGTGGTGGCCGGCCTCAGCCCGGCAATGGCGGGGTACCAACCCGTCCGGGTAATACTGGAAAACCTACTGCTAAACCTAACAATGGTGGAGGTCGCCCACAACAAAAGCAAGGCGATAACAGCGGCAAATAAGCTATTCAACATAAAAAATCCCATTCAACATAATTGAATGGGATTTTTTATATTATTCGATATATGGTGTATCTACACTACTCCTGCTAAATTATCACACATAGCGGCCTCCCAGCCAATAATTGCTGATTTGCGGGTACTGCCCCAATGGTATTGGCCGGTTTCGCCTGAAGATCGAATAACCCGGTGACAAGGAATTAAAAATGCAACCGGGTTTGCTCCTATCGCGCTACCCACCGCCCTGTTAGCTTGAGGAGAGTTGATTTGCTGCGCGATGTTCGCATAAGTGTGCAATCCTCCCATCGGGATTTTGAGTAATGCTTCCCAAACTTTGAGTTGAAAACTGGTACCTTTTAAATGCAGTTTTATTTCGGACAACTGCTTCCAGTCTTTCCTGAAAATAAACAATGCGTTTTGCTGCGCGGCATCTGCAAACTGATTGTAAACAGCATTAGGAAATTGTGCTTTCAATTCAGCAAAAGCTAAATCCGCGTCATCGGCAAAAGCAATGTAACATACTCCTTTAGTCGTCGATGCTACGATCAGGTTTCCGAATGGGCTCTCGGCAAAACTATAATTAATACTTAGCGCCGCTCCACCATTTTTATACTCGGCAGGAGTCATTCCTTCTATATTCACAAACAAATCATGCAAACGCCCCGTACCCGACAGGCCTGTTTCATAAGCAGTATCAAATAAAGTGGCACTTTTTTCTTTAAGCATATTCTTCGCATACTCAAGGCTCAGATACTGTAAAAACTTTTTGGGGCTTATACCCGCCCAATCAGTAAACAAACGCTGAAAATGGAATGGGCTCAGGTTTATTTTTGCGGCAACCTCATCCAAATTTGGTTGTCCCTTAAAATTTAGCTTTATGTAGTTTATCGCTTCGGCTATGCGTTCGTAGTTTATTTGTTCCTGCGTTTTCATATCTATCTTTATTTTCTAAACAAATTTACCATCTTACCAGCGGTGTTAAAACCCGGAACTTGCTAAGTTATCAATCGATAAATATAGTTTTTAGAATCCTAAACTCAACTTAATAATTATCTTTGCTGAACTTAAAACTACATTTATGAAAAAACTTTTTACCACCCTGGCTATCGTTTTAGGTTGCTATAGCCTAACCTTCGCACAACAAAAAGGCAGTGTTGAATTTGGCGCTAATGTTGGCTACAACAACTCTTATGTAAACGAAACATACTCCAACCAAAGCAGCGACCTTATTGGTGGGCTTAATACAGGTCTATTTGTAGATTCTTATTTTTCAAGTGACTGGAGCTTAAAAGTAGAAGTAAATTACGACCAAAAGGGCTGGGGAAATGGCTTTTATACCGACCAAAATGGAAACACCTATGATGGCGTTAATTTCAGGCTAAATTATATTACTATACCTGTGCTGGCAAGCTGGCACTTTGGTTATACCCGAAACTGGTATGTACATTTTGGCCCTTACATCGGCATATTAACCGGTGCTAAAGAAACTACCGACGACATTGACGTAAAACCAATTTTTAATACGGTAGATGCAGGTCTTGATGTGGGCCTTGGTGTAAAAATCCCAATTTCCAACAGATCCAGAATATTTTTTGAATATGACGGCCAAGCTGGCCTGACTGATATATTTAAGGACAATGGCGGTTACTCTTCAGTACAAACCCTGCGTTCAAGCATTAATGCGGGGATCAGTTTTTCAGTACATTAATCTGTTTGGCTACAATCATTAAAAGGTTCGTGTATGATACACGAACCTTTTTTATTTGATAAAATTGAGAAATTAGAAATCCAAAATCCTCAAAAAAAGCTATCTTTGCCCATGCAAGAAAAAATCCTTATTCTTGACTTCGGCTCACAGTTCACTCAACTGATAGCTCGCCGTGTCAGGGAACTCAATATCTACTGTGAGATTTACCCCTTCAATCACTTTCCTGAAATTGACAGCACTGTAAAAGGTATCATACTTTCAGGCAGTCCGTATTCTGTACGCCAGGAGGATGCGCCAAACTTCGATTTCAAAAAGTTTCATGGTCAATTACCTTTATTAGGTGTTTGCTACGGAGCACAGCACATTGCCCACAACAATGGCGGCGAGGTAATGAAATCAAGCACCCGCGAGTACGGTCGTGCCAACTTGCAGTACATTGATAAAGCTAATAAGCTATTTAAAGATATTCCATTAGAATCACAGGTTTGGATGTCGCATGCGGATACCATTGCTCGCATTGCGGATAATTTCCATATCATAGCCAGTACCGATTCGGTTAAAGTCGCAGCCTACCAGGTAACCGGTACGCAAACTTACGGCATACAATTTCACCCGGAAGTAACCCATAGTATTGATGGCAAACAATTGCTTCAAAACTTTTTGGTTGACATCTGCGGATGCTCACAGGATTGGACACCGGATTCTTTCATCGAAACTACCATTGCTGCCTTGCAGGAAAAACTAGGCGATGATAAAGTAGTTTTAGGTTTATCAGGCGGTGTGGATTCATCGGTTGCCGCGGTATTATTGCACCAGGCCATCGGTAAAAACCTGCATTGTATATTTGTTGATAACGGCTTATTGCGTAAAGATGAATACCAATCTGTATTGGATTCATACCAGCACATGGGCCTTAATATAAAAGGTGTTGACGCCAAGCAGCGTTTTTATGACGCCCTTGCGGGAATATCTGATCCGGAGAAAAAACGTAAAGCTATCGGCCGTGTATTCATCGAAGTTTTTGATGATGAAGCACACAAAGTAACCGATGTAAAATGGTTAGGCCAGGGTACTATTTACCCGGATATTATTGAATCGGTATCCGTAAAAGGCCCATCAGCTACCATTAAATCGCATCACAACGTTGGTGGATTACCCGACTTTATGAAACTTAAAGTAGTTGAACCACTAAATACTTTATTTAAAGATGAAGTACGCCGTGTTGGTAAAGCTTTAGGTATCGATCCAAATATATTGGGCCGCCATCCTTTCCCGGGTCCGGGCTTAGCTATCAGGATCTTGGGTGATGTTACACCTGAGAAAGTTCAGATATTACAGGAAGCAGATGCGATTTATATCAACAATTTGCGGTCTTACGGTGTTTATGATAAAGTTTGGCAGGCAGGGGCGATATTTTTGCCCGTACAATCTGTAGGAGTTATGGGCGATGAGCGCACCTACGAAAATGTAATTTGCCTGCGCGCGGTAGAATCATTAGATGGAATGACAGCAGATTGGTGCCATTTACCTTATGATTTACTGGCTAAAATATCAAACGACATTATTAATAACGTAAAAGGTATTAACCGGGTAGTATATGACATCAGTTCGAAACCGCCTGCTACCATTGAGTGGGAATAGGTGGTTAATAGGTTTATTTACAGTATTGATCGTCGGGGCGTGTTCACCCAAAATACGCCGGGTACCCAATCCTGTAAATAAACCTGCTGAAAGTCCTGCACCGCCGCCAGCACCCAAGCCGGTTGCGCCACCTGCACCTAAAGTTTCAGTCATCTCGCTAATACTGCCTTTCAATCTGGATCATATTGGCCCGGGGCAATCTTATACACCCACCACTTTAAAGGAGGCACGCATTGCGGCAGATTATTACCGTGGCTTTAAATCAGCTTTAGATTCGCTTACCTTTTACGGCTATAATTATAAATTGCAGTTATTCGATTCAAGGGATAACGGATCACAGGTTCATAGCCTTGCTTATAACCCTAAAATACGCGCAAGCGATTTAATAGTTGGCCCTATTTTTCCTGAAGATATAAAAGTGTTTACATCGGTATTAACCGGCGCGCGTAAACCTATCGTATCTCCCTTATCTCCGGAGTCGCCATCTACCTTCAAAAATCAAAACCTGGTTACCGTAAATCCGCCGCTTGATTACCATGCGTGGACTACCGCCAGGTATATCAACGACCATATAAAACCGCAAAAAGTATTTATTCTTGCCTCTGGCTTTAGCGATGATAATAAATACATCGTTCCCTTTAAAAAAGCGCTCGATAGCCTGAGCGACAAGCATATCAAAATAGTAACCATCACTATTGTGCGCGGGAAATTAAACGCGTTACTGCCCCAATTGGCAAAAGATAAGCAAAACATATTTGTGGTGCCATCCACAAATCAGGCTTTTTTAACAATTACACTCAATTCGTTGGATACCTTGAACGCCCGCTATCCGGTAACGTTGTTTGGGCACCCAAACTGGGAACATTTTGTATTTTTAAAGGCGAAGCAGTTACAACGCTTAAGAACACACATCACTTCGGCGGATAACGTGGATTATCGATCGGCAGAAACCATTAATTTTATACGCAGCTACCGCAATACCTGGCATACCGAACCTTCTGTTTATGCATTAAAAGGTTTTGACGAAGGTTTATATTTTGGTAGATTACTTGCTGAAAACAGTTTAAAAAACATGGCAGATTTTAATGGCTTACATAACAGCTTTCATTTTCAAAAAATAGCGGGAATGGGCTGGGTAAACACACATGTAAAACTGCTAATGTATAGTAACTTTGAGCTTAGAAAGGTAGAATGAAGGCAATAAACCAGTTAAAGACGTTTCATCGATTATTAGAAAAATACCCGGCAGAAACGCCTTTAAGTAAATTTTTACCCGGTTTTTATCGCCAAAACAAACAAATGGGCTCCACCGACCGCAAGGTTGCCAGCAGATTGATCTATAATTACTTTCGTTTAGGTGCTGCTTTGCCCAATCTGCCGTCTGAAGATCGGCTGGTAGTTGCTGAGTTTTTATGCAATAGCCAGGTAAACTCCTTTCTTCAACATTTTAAACCCGAATGGGCCGTCTGTGTAGGTTTTACTTTGGATGAAAAGCTGGCGCTGGTAAAAACAGTTTATAAAGAATTTTATTTAGCGGATGTTTTCCCATGGGCTGATCAAATATCCGAAGGGATTGATAAAGAAGCTTTCCTGAAATCATTCTTTGTTCAGCCTGATCTTTTCATACACGTACACAACGGTTATGACCACCTGGTTAAAGCCGAATTAAACAAAGCAGAGGTTGCATTTAAAGATGAAGGTAACGGTTGTTTCGCTCTGCCAAATGGTACACGATTGGAAACCATTTTCCCTACCCAACATTGGTTCGAGGTGCAGGATTATTCATCGCAGCAAACAGCCAACTACTTCAAACCCAACAAATGGGACCAATGGTGGGATGCCTGCGCGGCATCAGGTGGCAAATCATTATTGCTGCATGAGATGGAACCTGATATTAAACTGGTAGTATCCGATATTCGTGAATCAATTTTATCTAATTTGGATGAACGTTTCCAACAAGCAGGCCTCCGCAAGTACCAGAAAAAGCTACTCGACCTCACCCAAAATCCCGACCAGGAAATGCATGATTATGCCTTTGATGGTATCATCCTTGATGCCCCCTGCTCCGGCTCAGGTACCTGGGGTCGAACGCCTGAAATGATCGCGCAGTTCCATCCTTCCAAAATAGAATTCTTTCAGCGCCTGCAAAAAAGTATAGCAAGCAATGTGGCTAAGTTTATAAAACCAGGTAAACCCATTATTTACATCACCTGCTCTGCTTTTAAAGGTGAGAACGAGGATGTGGTTAACTTTTTAGTAAAAGAATTAGGGTTGAAACTGGAAGAACAAACCGTACTAACAGGCTATGGTAATAAGGCTGATACGATGTTTGTAGCTAGATTAACAGGAGCATAATTGTCTTCTGAGAATTCGAGTCTCTCTTCGGGCACACAATAAAATACTATATACTTTCCTAATCGCATTACGCTACAATCAGGTGCGCTTTGTCATCTCTGCCTAATAATTTTTATTGTTGGAACGATCGTTCCTAAATGAATATATATTTGCGGAACGATTATTCCAAATATAAAAAGTAATCATCACACAACAATGAAAAAATTAGAAAATAAAGTAGCCGTTGTAACAGGAGCATCAAAAGGTATTGGTGCTGGTATTGCCAAACATTTGGCCGCAGCAGGTGCAAGCGTGGTTGTAAATTATGCTTCGGCAAAAGAAGGTGCGGATAAAGTAGTTGCTGAAATAACAGCTAAAGGTGGAAAAGCCATAGCAGTACAGGGCAATGTGTCTAACGAAGCTGACATCACCCGCTTATTTGAAGAAACTAAAAAAGCATTTGGTGCAGTTGACATATTAGTGAACAACGCAGGTGTTTACAAATTTGGTGGCATTGAAGAAATTAACGCGGCCGATTTCCACACACAGTTTAATACAAATGTACTTGGGCTATTATTAACCACACAAGGTGCAGTTAAAAACTTTAACGAAACGGGCGGTAGCATTATCAATATTGGCTCAGTAGTTAGCAATATCGCGCCTCCGGGCAGCTCAATTTATACCGCGACAAAAGGCGCTGTTGATGCCATCACTCATGTATTGGCAAAAGAACTCGGTGGTAAAAAAATACGTGTAAACTCCATTAACCCGGGTATGGTTGAAACTGAAGGTACGCATACAGCGGGCTTTATTGGCAGCGACTTTGAAAAAGAGCAATCGCGAACTGCGCCACTTGGCCGTATCGGACAGCCTGATGATATCGCTGATGTTGCGGTATTCCTTGCATCCGAAGATTCCCGCTGGTTAACTGGCGAGATATTACTTGCAGGTGGCGGCGTAAGGTAATACCGCTGCTTTAGCAGAAAATAATTTAAAATGAATAGCTTTGCTTTTACAAGCAGAGCTATTCCCCGTTATGGCAAGAACTAAAGATTTTGATGAGAACGAAGTGCTGGCTAAGGCTATACAAATCTTTTGGCACAAGGGCTACAATGGTACGTCCATGCAGGATTTGGTAGATGGCTTGGGTATTAGTCGCTCAAGTTTGTACGATACCTATACAGATAAGCACACCTTGTTTGTTAAAGCATTGGAAAGCTACCAAAATTCAGGTGCAGGTAAAATCCAGGAACTCATCAATAATACAGGATCAGCAAAAGATACCGTAAAAAAACTACTGGAATTTGTTACCGATGAATTGCTTGGCGATAAACAGCAAAAAGGCTGCTTTATGGTTAATGCCGAGGTTGAAGTGGCACCGCATGATACAGAAATAAATAACCTGGTTTGCAAAAACGACCAGCAAATGGAAGAAGCTTTTTACCAGGTGATCAGACAAGGAAAAGAAAGCGGCGAGATCAAAAACCAACAGGATGCCCGGGCATTGTCACGTTTCATATTCAACACCGTTAAAGGCATACGCGTAACGGCTAAGTCAACCACTGATAAGTCTGTTTTTGATGATATTATTAGGTTAACTGTGGCTGTGTTGGATTAGATTCAAATCTGTTTCCTCTCCGCGCGTCATTGCTTCGTTCCTAGCAATAACGACTCGTATAATCTTTCCCTACAAATGCGTATTACTCCTAAACAACTTAATCGCGATAGCCAATAAAATCACCCCGAAAGCTTTACGCAAAATATTGATACCCGTTTTACCAAATAGCTTTTCCAGCCACTTTACATTTTTCAGGACGAGGTATACAAATATGGTGTTCAGCACGATGCCTACTAATATGTTTTGTGTTTGATATTGCGATTTTAGCGATAACAAGGTGGTCATGGTACCGGCACCTGCAATTAGCGGGAATGCTAATGGGACAATAGATATGGTTTCAGGCATTTCTTCTTTAAAAAACTTGGCGCCCAATACCATCTCCATTGCTATAATAAATATCACCAACGAACCTGCGATAGCAAATGATGATACATCCAATCCAATAATGTTTAGTAGTTCGTTACCTGAAAACAAAAAAACCACCATTAACACCAATACCGCAATGCTTGCTTTTTCCGACTCGATATGGCCCGCACGCTGACGCAACTCAATAATCACCGGGATAGCGCCTAAAATATCAATGATCGCGAAGAGGATCATGGTTACCGATAGTATCTCTTTAAAAATAAGTGGAGGCATAACGTTAGGATTTACATTTAGATGTTAACCTAAAAGTAAGCAAAAATGCAATGAGAATATAAAATGCTGACAAAAAGAAAACGCAGTGAATAGAAAACATAGTAACCAAACCAGCAGTTATCGGCCCTAAGGTTTGCCCTATTGAGGCATACGACTGATTTACCCCCATTACCTCGCCTTGCCTGTTCGAGGTATTATTATCCGCAATAATAGCATTCAGCATAGGGTTGCGGATACCGTTAAATAAACCATAAATAATCATCCCTATGCTAAAGGTAATCACCATGCCTGTAAACCCGGTATAAAACATAGCCACAAAACACGCCGCTGTAGAGAGTAATAATATCATTGCCTTTGACGATATCACCCGGGTAAAAAATGGCACGCATAGTTGCATAATAATACCCGTAGCCGCAAACCCGGTATACAGCAGGCCAATATTGGTATTACTTAGTTTTAAGTTATCTACGCTAAAGGTTTGAAAACCGATGATCATGGTAAACTGCGCCATGGTCAGTAAAAAGCCGATAAAAATGGCTGTGCCTACAACCGGCATTTTTAAAGTGGTAATTAATGAACTAAAGCTAAACCGTTTGGCTTGTACTAAACCTGTTCCTTTCTCTTTTATCCTGGTTTCCTTTAAAAGGAACGCCGAACACAGCGCGCCGATAAGCGCTATAAAGGCAGCAAAGTAAAAAGGCACCTGCGGACCAAGTTTACTTAATAAACCGCCCACAGCAGGCCCTATTACAAAACCAAAGCCAAAAGCCGAACTTAGTATGCCAAACTTCTTCGCCCGGTCTTTACTGGTTGAGGTGTCGGATATCATCGCTTGCGCTACCGAGACATTACCGCCAGTTAATCCATCCAATATCCTTGCAGCAAACAGCATAATAACGCCCTGCGCAAAGGCAAACATCAAAAACGACAAACAAGTACCAAACAAACTAATAGCCAATAAAGGCTTACGGCCAAATTTATCGCTCATTGAACCCAAAACCGGTGTAGCGAAAAACTGGGCGATACTGAAAGCCGCCGTTAATAAGCCGATAGTTTCGTGGTTGATGCCAAACCTTTTGCCATAAGAATAAAGCAGAGGCACAATGATGCCAAAACCCAGCGAATTAATGATACATATAAAAACAAGTACGGAGAGTTCTTTATTTTTCACTGGTTGTTGTAACGATGAGGACGGGGGTAAAAGTACTTAAAACAAAAAAGGTTCTGAAATTCAGAACCTTTTTAAATGTAATTTATTCGTTAAACCATTGGCGGCTCCGGATCATGCGGCAAAACCACTACACCTTTACGTATCAATGAATGCTTTTTACTGTAAGTAAAGTATACAACAAAACCGATAGCCATCCAGATAATTAAACGTAACCAGTTAAATTCTCCAAGGCCAAGCATCATTAATAAACAAACTACCGCACCCAGGATTGGCACAAACGGCACCCACGGTGTACGGAATGGACGCGGTGTATTAGGATCTGATTTTCTCAGGATCATTACACCTATACAAACCAGCATAAATGCAAATAATGTACCTATACTGGTCATATCCCCCACTATATCTCCCGGCACAAACGCGGCAAAAATCCCCACGAATACCAGGAATATCAGGTTCGATTTATAAGGTGTTTTGAATTTTGGATGCACCTTTGAAAATACAGGTGGCACCAAACCATCTTTCGACATAGAGAAAAACACCCTTGACTGGCCCAACAACATCACCAATATAACAGATGAAAAACCAAATAATATAGCTACGGTAACCAGTAATGATAACCAATGGTAACTGTGCATATAAGTTTCAATAGTATAAGCTACTGAGGCTTCTTTACCAGCTGCTTCAAACTCTTTATAATTAGCAACACCGGTTAATACATGGCCAAACAATACATATAAAACGGTACAAATTGCCAATGAAACCAATATACCGATAGGCATATCCCTTTTAGGATTCTTAGCTTCTTGAGCAGCAGTAGATACGGCATCAAAACCAATAAAGGCAAAGAAAACCACACCCGCTGCACTAATTATACCCGATATACCAAACTTCCCGAAGTCGTTCGCGAAATAATCCAGGAAGCTTTTTTGCCCATGGAAAAACGCTACCTCGCCAGCATTTACAGGTATATATGGTGTATGGTTTATAGGCTTCATAAAGCCCCAGCCTATACTGATAAACAATACAACAATGGCTACTTTAACAATAACAATTATACCGTTCAACGCTGCTGATTCCTGTGTACCGCGTATCAAGACCAAGGATAGGCATACTATAATAAATAATGCAGGTATGTTAATTAAACCATGTGCGGTTCCATCTAAAGATGTTTGGAATGGTGAGTGGCACAATTGATAAGGTATATTAATACCAAAATTATTGAGGAGTTTATTGAGATATTCGGACCAGGCGATAGATACGGTGGCAGCGCCTACGGCATATTCCAGTACCAAATCCCATCCTATTATCCAGGCTACCATTTCGCCCATTGTGGCGTATGAGTAGGTGTACGCGCTACCTGCAATTGGTATCATGGCGGCAAACTCGGCATAGCATAAACCAGCAAGGCCGCAACCTAATGCGGCAAGTATAAATGCTAATGTTACAGATGGACCGGCATGATCTGCGGCTGCAGCAGCGGTTCTTACAAATAATCCGGCACCTATAATGGCACCAATGCCCAGGGCAACCAGATTACCTGCTCCTAATGTTCTTTTTAATGTACCCTCGCCTGTTTCAGCGGCTTCTTGTAATAGCTTATCAAGTGGCTTTTTAAATCGCATAAATGTTTAAAATAATTTCGATCAGTTAACTCCCAAACGTAATTATTTTTTTTGATATCTTAAAACGCTGGTTATGCAGTAAATATAGCGTAAAACAGCCAGTAATTCCCTCTAATTTATATGACAATAAATTTACATGTTTAAACATATAACTAAAAATAACTATCCTACATTTGATAAAATATTCAAGAACAAAAAACAATATGAAAAAATTAATGCTATTAGCTGCTGCTGTGTTATTTCAAACCGCGGTATTTGCACAAACTACCTGGAAACTTGACAAAGCACACGCGCGCTTACAATTTACCATCACCCACATGGCTGTATCAGATGTTGACGGTAACTTTAAAGATTTTGATGTAACCATCACCACCACAAAACCTGATTTTAGCGATGCTAAATTTGATCTTACTGCAAATGTAGCCTCTATCAACACCGGAAATGATATGCGCGATGGCGATTTAAAATCAGATCATTTCTTTAACGTTGCTGTTAACCCAACGCTTACTTTCACCAGTACCCGTATTGTTAAAACAACAGCCAATCACTACAAATTAAGCGGTAATTTAACTATGCACGGCATAACCAAATTAGTAACGCTTGACCTTTGGTACCGTGGAACTATCGTGAACCCAATGAGCAAAGCTAACGATGCAGGTTTCCAATTAACCGGAACCATTAGCCGTGCAGCATTTAACATTGGCGGTATGTATCCAAATGCTATCCTGAGCGATGACGTTGCCATTAAAGCTGATGGTGAATTTGCAGTAGCAAAATAAGCCCCCCAAATATGTTTGAAAGCGCCGTGGTATTAACCCGGCGCTTTTTTATTTACGGAATTATGCGTAAAAGTGGTACTAAATATTGCTTATTTGCACTATTTATTTATACTTTGCCTTAGCAATTCCATTTTGCATTTTTATAGATTTTCATCACCAATTAATTTAATAATAGTTTGAAAAATTCACCGCTAAAAAGCCAGATAATTAAACATCTTTATTTTGATAAAGGACTATCATGTGCCGAATTAAGCGAGATCCTGGATAAAAGCCTTCCTTCAACCGCAAAAGCCATTGCTGAGTTAATTGAAGATGGTTTGGTAATGGAAGATGGCTACGCCCGCTCAAGCGGTGGCCGCAGGCCGCAGGTATACTCTATAAAAGGAGATGCCATGTATATTTTAACGGTGGCCATGGATCAATTTACAACCCGTATCCAACTAACCGATTTACTTAATAATTCGGTTGGCGATATGATGGTGGTTGAGTTGCAGTTAATGGATAACCCCGACGCATTACCTAAACTAATATCCTACATTAACCAGTATGTAAAAAGTACCGGTATCCCTAAAGATAAATTTGCCGGCATAGGCATAGGAATGCCTGGCTTTATTAATGTAATTGAAGGCGTAAACTATACCCACCTTGATGCCGGTGGCGAAAGCTTAACCCATTTATTAACACAAGAAACCGGTATACCAACTTGCATCGATAACGACTCAAGCCTTATTGCCCTTGCCGAACAACGTTTTGGGATAGCAAAAAACCGTAAAGATGTTATGGTGATTAATCTTGGCTGGGGTATAGGACTGGGAATGATTGTGAACGATGACTTATATCGTGGGCATAATGGTTTTGCCGGTGAGTTTAGCCACATCCCTATATCCGACAGCAACGCGCTGTGCAGTTGCGGTAAACGTGGTTGTCTGGAAATTGAAGCATCCTTGCTTGTTGTTGTACAAAAAGCTATAGAAGGTATAAAAGAAGGCCGTGTATCATCTTTAAAATATACTGAGGAGAATCATCCAAAGTTGGTTGGCGATGCGATTATGGAAGCTGCAAATGCAGGTGATCAGTTTGCTATAGAACTACTATCAGATTCTGGTTATAAAATAGGGAAAGCATTGGCTATCCTTATCCACATTATGAACCCGGCAAGTATTGTGCTAAGTGGCCGTGGTGCTATAGTGGGTAAAATATTATTGGCGCCAATACAGCAAGCCTTAAATAAATATTGCATTCCTCGTTTGGTAGCGAGTACTGAGCTACTAATATCAGAACTTGGTTTTGATGCCGAATTGATAGGTGCGGCCATTCTGGTAATGGAAAGTTTAGTTTGCGATCAGTAAAAAAGTTAGCTACAAAACATTCTTAAACTAAAAACAGGTTTAACATCTCAGTTTACACAAGAGCCAAACTATGTTGACTATACCTTAGTGCCTTAATTCAAAGTATAGCTCACCTTATTATGCTGATTTTACTTATTTTTTCGTTTTCTACTTCAAAAATAATTACCTGTTCTGTTTTTTTATCGCTACCGTTTCTTCCAAAAATAAATTCATGAACAATGGCTTTGTTCTCAAAAATAATTGTGTTTATAATCTCCGCATAAAGTTTCGGAGAATGTTCAAATAAATCTGAATACATTTTTTCACATTCTTCAAAACCATCAATTAAGATTTTGCTATCTGAGAAACTAATTATTTTAATGTCATCATTAAATACAGCCATCATGCTTTCAATATCTCTATTATCGAAAGCCTGCATTTGTTTTTCTATAACTTGTTCTATGGTCATGCTATTAATTTACTCGAGCTTTTATTATTGCGTTCTCAGCAATTTTGGTTGTTACAACAAAACGGGTTAACTAATTATAATCACTAAAGTATTTCCAGCAGATCGGTAAAATGCTCAATCGTGGCTATTTGCCCTTCCTCTACCTTACCAAACCCATAAGCGGCAAAAATAAAAGGTACGCCTGCTTTGTGGGCACTGGTAAAATCGCCCATCGTATCGCCAACATAAACCGGGGTTTTAAGTTGATGATCATTAACAATATCCATAATGTTTTCAGCCTTCGGTGCATTCTTGGTACCGTAGCACTGGTGGCCCAAAAAGTAATGTCCAAGCTGACTAAAATTCAAAAACGTCTCGATATAGTTACTCTGGCAATTGCTCACAATAAATAACTTGTATTTAGTTTGAAGTTCTTGTAATACAAACTCAAGCTGCGGATAAAGCTCACCACCCTTTTCATCCAGCATTTCAATCTCATATTTGGCAGCTATGGCCTTAAACTCTTCACGCTGATTTTCATCAAGTTCCGGCAATAAAACCTCAAATATGGCTTTGTAAGTCATACCGGTAATGCTACGGATAGTATCTACTGTAAATTCCTTTTGCACATAGTCAACTTGTTGTTCGGCTTTCTGCCATGCTGCAGCAACGTTCGCGGTACTATCCCAAAGTGTGCCGTCAAGATCAAAAATTATACTGTCGAATTTATTTTTTAGTGAGATACTCATAGCCGCAAAAATAGATTTTTACCGGCTGGATTGTGTTAAATTATGGTAAATAACCTCAGATAAGTAAAAATAATCTCTAATTTTTGGAAACATCAACAATCAATCGTAATATTGCGATATAAATATGGGAACTACTAAAACTGAAATATTTACTGAAGAGCAAAATAAGCTGGCGCTAATGCTTAAAGCAATGGCCCACCCGGCACGTATTGCCATTCTGCAACATATAATAAGCGCTAACGCCTGTATTTGCGGCGATTTAGTTGAAGAACTAGGCTTGGCACAAGCAACCATATCACAACATTTAAAGGAACTTAAAAACGCGGGCCTAATACAAGGCACCATTGAAGGTGTAAGCGTTTGTTACTGTATCGAACCCACAGCATGGGCAATGTTGAATAAAGAATTAGCTAATTTCTTCGGAGCATATAATAATCCCAAAAACTGCTGTTAAAAAAATTTAATTTGATCCATCGTAATATTACAATTAAACAAAAAAAATAATGAATACTACCCAAACAATAAACTGGCAAACATTTAAGGATACATTAATGGAAAATCCTGAATTAAACCTACAATTTAAGTATGCGGAGAATAAATTGGTTGATGCATCTTATCATATCACCGAAATTAAACAAGCACCTATTACTTCAGTTGATTGCGGCGGAATATTAAGTAATTGGACAGAAATAGTTGTTCAATTATGGGAGCCAATTGGCCAGCATCGGCGCAAACCCATGAAGGCTAAAAAGGCTTTAACAATTATTGATGTTGTAGAGCAAAAATTAAAATTAGTACCCGATAGTATCGTGAAAATTGAATTTGGCAACGCTGACTTTGATACCCGCCAAATGTTTCCGAATGAAATTACGATAGATGGCGACGACTTAGTTGTTGACCTGCGCCCCGATGCTGTACAATGCACAGCTATTAACCGTGGCGATAGCTGTGGCACCGAAAGACCAAAAGTAGAATTAAAAGCAAATAGTTGCGCACCGGGCTCAGGATGTTGCTAATTAACACACAGATGAAAAACATATTAGTATTATGCACCGGCAACAGTTGTCGCAGCCAGATAGCCGAGGGTTATTTAAGGCACTTTGCAAACAACAAAGCAAATATTTACAGCGCCGGGATAGAAACCCATGGCGTTAACCCCAAAGCTATACAGGTTATGGCTGAGGATGGCATAGATATATCCAAACATACCTCTAACAATATTGATGAATACATGGATATTCCTTTCGACTTTGTAATAACGGTTTGTGATAATGCGAAGGAGAACTGCCCTTATTTCCCGACCAAAGCGCAACGTTTTCACCAAAACTTCCCCGACCCGGCAAAGGCGACCGGCGATTTAAACACGGTAATGAACGAGTTTAGAAGCGTAAGGGATATGATAAAAGCATACTCCGAAAGTTTTATAAACCAACATCTATCATAAGCAGATGAGCGCCAACAACTGCAATCCAACCCAACGAAAAAAGCTATCTTTTTTAGACAGCTACCTAACCCTATGGATTTTTATCGCGATGGGTGCGGGTATTGCCCTGGGTTATTTCATACCATCGGCACCAGCCTTTATCAATTCGTACTCCAGTGGAACAACCAATATCCCATTAGCTATCGGTTTAATATTGATGCTATATCCGCCGTTGGCTAAAGTGAATTATGAAACTATTGGCAAAGTGTTCAGCAACACCCAAATATTAGGTGCATCCCTCCTGCTTAATTGGATCATCGGACCAATACTGATGTTTGCACTGGCAATAATATTCCTGCATAATTATCCGCAATATATGATCGGGCTTATCCTCATAGGCATTGCCCGCTGCATAGCCATGGTATTGGTATGGAATGAACTTGCTGACGGCAACCGCGAATACGCCGCAGGCCTGGTAGCTATCAACAGCATTTTCCAGGTATTGCTTTACAGTGTATATGCCTGGTTATTTATTACCATTCTGCTGCCAGTTTTCGGGTTCAAAGGTTCCGAGATCAATGTTACCATTGGCGCAATTGCAAAGTCGGTGGCCGTGTATTTGGGGATACCATTCATTGCAGGCTTTAGTAGCCGGTATCTGTTAATCAAAGCAAAAGGCAAAGATTGGTATCAGCAGAAATTCATTCCTTTTATATCGCCCATCACATTGGTTGCTTTACTGTTTACCATCATTGTAATGTTTAGCCTTAAAGGAAAACTGATTGTGGCTATTCCTTTTGATGTATTACGTATTGCCTTGCCATTGGTAATTTATTTTGCCATTATGTTTTTGGCTAGTTTCTTTTTAGGGAGATACTTTGGCGCTGATTATTCGCAAAATGCCGCCATATCCTTTACCGCCGCAGGCAATAATTTTGAATTAGCTATTGCTGTCGCGATAGGGGTATTCGGCATTAATAGCGGACAAGCATTTGTAGGTGTAATAGGCCCGTTGGTTGAAGTGCCGGCTTTAATAGCATTAGTTAATGTAGCTTTTTGGCTGAAAAGAAGGTTTTATCCAGCAAATTAAACCCACAAAAAAGGGCAGGTATAAAACCTGCCCTTCTAAAAATCAAATCAAACTTATTTCAACTAACCTATTGTTGCTCTTCATCAGCCAAACCTTCGCGGCTGCTCTCATAATGTTTAAGGATCTTGGCCTCAACATAAAAAATAATTTCTTCTGCTATATTTTTTGATTGGTCACCAACCCGCTCCAGTTTACGGATGATGGATAAAATATAAAGCGCCTCAGGCAAACTATCTATGTCGCCTTTTATAACCTCGGCAACAGTTATTGGTGCGGCATCATTAATATTATCTAACACATCGTCACGTTTAAATATGCTACGTGCCAATACCGTATCTTCTTTTTCAAAAGCGGTACGGGTGTCAATCAATATATTTACAGCTTCTTCATACATACGGATCATAGAAGTGCTTTCCATAGCCGCTTGATCAAAATTAACCGATGAATCAACCACATACTTAGCTATACCCGCAGCAATATCGCCAATACGCTCTAAGTTGGTATTGATCTTTAAGGCTGCCAATAAAAACCTAAGGTCGATTGCTACCGGGCAATGTAACGCGAAAATATTTTCGCAATCCCTATCAATCTTTAACTCAAAAGAGTTTACTCTTTTTTCTTTTATCAAAACTTCACGGGCCAGATCCTTATCAAACTGAATCATGGCTTCCTTAGCCTTGTTTAATTGCGACTGTACCAATATCCACATACTGATAAGTTCCTTTTTTAGCGCGTTTATCTCAATTTCTAATGGTGTCATAACTTTTATTTTTGGTTATTGGAGTCAAGATACAAGAGTCAAGAATCAAGAGAAATTCAATCCAGACTCTTGATTCTTGGCTCTTGACTCTTCTATGAAAATCTTCCTGTTATATAATTTTGTGTACGTTGATCTGCCGGGTTGGTGAACATTTGTTTGGTATCATCAAATTCCACCAGTTCGCCCATGTAAAAGAACGCAGTTCTATCACTAACACGAGCCGCTTGCTGCATATTGTGCGTTACGATGATCAAGGTATAATTAGCTTTCAATTCATGAAATAACGCTTCAACACTTGAAGTAGATATAGGATCGAGTGCAGAAGTTGGCTCATCAAACAAAATCAATTCAGGCTGCATGGCAATGGCACGTGCAATGCACAAGCGCTGTTGCTGTCCGCCTGATAAAAATGTTCCTTTTTTATGTAACGAGTCTTTAACCTCTTTCCACAAAGCAGCGCTGGTTAATGATTTTTCAACGATCACATCCTTATCCGCTTTTGATATTTTGATACCGTTAAGCAAATATCCCGCTACAACATTTTCATATATACTCAAATTTGGGAAAGGGTTAGGGCGTTGAAACACCATACCAATTTTCGACCGCACATAAATAGCATTCATGTCGTAAACATTTTCACCATCAAGCAAGATCTTACCTTTCGATGTCGCGTTAGGAATCAGCTCGTGCATACGGTTAATACCACGTAAAAACGTAGTTTTACCGCAACCCGAGGGGCCCATTACCGCAATAACCTCATTTTTGTTTATGCTGATATTTACATCTTTTACAACATGGTTATCACCAAAATAAGAGTTATAATTTTCAGCTTTTACAATTGTACTTTCCATTTTCTTGTTAACACTTTTGTGAATATGTTTAATACTAAAACAAACATTAATAATATGAATGATGCGCCCCATGCCAAATTGTGCCAATCATCATAAGGGCTGGTGGCATAGGTAAATATCAGGTGGGGTAAGCTTTCCATTGGTTTGGTAAGCGAATATGATAAATAAGGGTTACCAAAAGCGGTAAACAATAATGGTGCAGTTTCACCAATAACACGCGCGATTGATAGCATGATACCTGATAGTATACCCGCAAATCCGCACGGAACAATAACCTTTAAAATCACCCTGTGATAAGGAACACCTAATGAAAGCGCTGCCTCTTTTAATGAATCAGGTAACATTTTTAATGTTTGTTCTGTCGATCTGATAACGATCGGCAACATCATAATGGCCAATGCAGCACTACCTGATAATGACGAGAATGTACCCAATGGTTTCACTATCCAGAAATAAACCACAATACCTACTACAATTGATGGTACACCTTGTAAAATATCAACACATAAACCGCTGTAGTAAGCAAGTTTCGACCGTGGATTTTCACTCAAATATATACCGGCGGCCATCCCAACGGGTATAGCAACCACCGCGGCTACCATAACCATGATAAAACTACCCACTAATGCGTTTATTATACCACCGCCTGTTTCGCCCACCGGGGCAGGTACACTGGTTAAAAAATGCCAGTTAACCTGGAATATACCTTGTTTTATAATGTAACCTAATACTACTATAAGCGGCACGGTAATTAAAAAAGCAAAAAATACTATGATGCCTTTGAATATCGCGCTCTTGGTGTTTCTTAATCTTATATTTAATTCCATAACAGATTAATCGTTTGTGAACCGGGTGATGATTCGTTTACCAATCAGGTTAATTATCACTGTTACAAAAAACAACACCAAGCCAAGTTCTATCAACGCTGATAGATATTCGGTATGGTCTGCTTCAGTAAACTCATTGGCTATTACGCTGGCCATGGTGTTACCCGGACCAAAAATGGCGTTCTTGATACTATCAGCAACCGCGCTGGTATTACCAATCAGCATGGTTACTGCCATAGTTTCGCCTAAGGCCCTGCCTAATGACAGCAGCACACCAGCAAATAAGCCTGAACGGGTATAAGGCATTATCACACTTCTGATCACTTCAAAACGTGTTGCACCTAAGCCGTAAGCAGCTTCTTTTAATGGTGATGGCACCATACGTATTAATGTTATACCCAATGATGCTGCATAAGGAATAATCATCACCGCCAAAATAAGTGACGATGTTAAAACACCAATACCATAAGGGGCAACGCCAATTTTCATTTCGAAAGTGCGGATGATGGGTACCAGTACAAACAATCCCCAAAAACCATAAATAATGGATGGAACTGCCGCGATCAGCTCGATAGCATTCTTTAACAGATCAGACAACCAGCCTTTAGGATTGTACTCCCCAAGGTAAATCGCGATAGCATAAGAAAATGGTACCGAGATAATAAGCGCGATAAACGATGTAAGCAACGTGCCTACTAAAAACGGATAAGCGCCGTATATGTTACTTACCGGGTCCCATACCTTGCCCCATAAAAACCCTATACCTAATGATTTGATTGAGGGCATAGATTCAACGATGAGCGTTGCCAGTACACCTAATATGATGATCACCAGCAAAATACTCATTGCTATCAGTATACGCCTAAATATGGTTTCCCATTTAAGCTGACTGTTAGATAGTTTTAATCTTTTATTTTCCACAAACTTGTTGGTTTTCTTATACAAACAATTACCAGCCCCCGATTTTCGCAGGAAGCTGGTAGTTTTTTTGAGAGAATCAAGGGGGTTGGAATCAAGAGTCAAGACTTTATGTTTTCAGTCTTGATTCTTACCTCTTGATTCTTGACTCTATAGATTATAATATTGCTTTACCGTCGTAAGTAGCTGATTTTAATATTTGCTCAGCAACTTTAACAGCCGATTTTGAAAGCGGTGCATAATTTAACGGAGCGCAATCAGCTTGTCCCTGGTGAATGTTCCACCATAACAATTTCACTAATTCAGTAGCACGAGCTTTTGAACGGCCACCGTAATTTTGCTCTTTGTAAATCAAAGCCCAGGTAAAGCTGGCAATTGGGTAACCTTTAGGGTTATCAGTATCAGTGATAGATACTTTTGAATCCGCAGGGATAACCACGTTGCTTGCTAAAGTTGTAGCTTCGATAGTTGGAGTAATAAATTTACCACCTTTGTTTTGGATGTTAGCAAAAGGCATGTGGTTTTGTTTAGCATAAGCTAATTCAACATAACCAATAGCACCAGGAGTTTGCTTTACTAAACCAGCAACACCTTCGCTACCTTTACCACCTAAACCAGCTGGCCAGTTAACAGCACTCGCTTTACCAACTCTTTTTGCCCAATCAGCATTTACTTTAGTTAAGTAATCAGTAAAGATAAATGATGTACCGCTACCGTCTGAACGGTGAATAACCACGATAGGTAATTCAGGTAAGTTAACACCTTTGTTTGTAGCTTTAATCTCAGCAGCATTCCAGGTAGTAATTTTCCCTAAGTAAATATCAGCAAGATCTTTACCGGTAAGGTTTAAAGCCGCGCTAACACCAGGGATGTTGTAAGTTACAACAACAGCGCCTGAAGTCATTGGGATATGCAGAACAGGGGCACTCATTTTAGCTGTTTGATCAGCATTTAAAGGAGCATCTGAATCACCAAAATCAACTGTTTTGTTTGTTAACTGCAATATACCGCCACCTGAACCAATTGATTGGTAGTTTACTTTTGAAGCAGTGTATTGAGAGAACATTTTTGAGAACAGGGGGTAAACAAATGTACTACCTGCACCCAGTAAGGTATTATCCTGTGCCGAAGCAGATAATGTTGCCACTGATGCTGCTAATGCAACAACCGCAACTTTTAAACTTTTCATTACTTTCATGATCTGTATTTTATATTACTTGTTTGTTATTATTTACCAAAAGTGTAGAAGAAAGTCATTCTGTATACTAAAGTGTGGTTATCAGGAAGGTAACCTGCTGTAGTTTTGTCTAACTGTTCGTTGTACCTTGTAAACCATATGTTTGGCATAAAGTGGATGTTTTTAGCCGGAGTGAAATCTAAACCTGCTGTAACAAATTGTTCTTTAACTGTAGGGTCGTATGAACCGTAGTTAGTATTAACAGTGTAAGTATTCGCACCGTTAAATTTGGTATCTGGATTGTAGCTATCGTAACGTGCAAACCAACCCCATTGATTTTTAACAATGGCACCTTTAGCCCATAATGAAAGGCCTTGTGCAGTTACATTCTCAGCTGTTAATGTAGTTTTATCGGTAACACCTAATCCAAATTGTTGAGTATAAGCCTCAACACCTACGGTTAAAGGAGTGCTGTTGTACGAAACAAATATCTTATACATGTTGTGCTCTTGTGTACCTAAAACACCTGAAGGAAGAACTGTAGTAGCTACCGGAGTGTTAGATTGAGTTTTTGCATAATCCGCATATAAATCCACATATATTCTGTTGTTCAGAAATTTACCCCACAAATCGCCATAAAATATTTTAAAGAAACCTGTGTTAGGGTTAGGATTGGTTGAGCTTAAAGCGTTATTGCTGTTATAAACAGTAGCTAAAGTTGAAGTAGTGTTATCACCAATCATAAATACATAACCAAAGTTTTTAGTCTTAGGATCGAATGTACCTTGTAAAGCAGCACCTACGTCATAAGAGTTATTCTTGTGGAAGTCGGTGATAGTTCTTTCAACTGAACGGTATCCCCAAGTTGTTTCCGATAATGATGTTGGAGCATTTGTTCCACCTTCGTTCAACGCGAAACCAGGGGTACTCAATTCACCTATCACGAAATCTGTTCCAGGCCAAACTTCTCTTGCACGTAAGTTAAAGTTTTTGATGTAGAATGACATTTTACCATCAGCAAGGTTATCACTGTTTTGAACACCAACAGTGCTGCTTACTGGAAGCGTGTTCTCGTTAGGCTCAGATGCTAACAAAACTTCAGCTTTGAATTTTTTGTTGATATCGTAGTCATATCCTAAATACAAACGACGGAATTGGAAAGCGTTTCTATTGCTTGGTGTTTGGTAATAGTTATTTTCTTTACCTTGAGTAGAAGTTAAAGCAGGTGAATGCTGATCATAATAAGCATCACCAAATGCATAACCCCATAATCTTCTTTGTGGATGCCATGCGGTATCAACAGGCTCATCTTTTGCTACTGCTTTAGTAGGTGTTATATTTGCATTAGCTGCTGAGTCAGTTTTAATAACTGTTTTTTTATGCATGGTTTCTGCCGATGCAAATGTAGTTTGGGCTTCAGTAGTAAAGCTGCTCATTAACAATCCTGTTAATAAAGCCGTACTAAGTAGATACGTAAACGTTTTTTTCATAACGAAATGAGTTTAATTTTTTCTTCAAAGGTGCGGCACTCAGGTTACCTTAATATTAAGGATGCATTAACATTTGGTAATGTTATTTAAATATTAACTCCGTAAGATTTATATACTTTGAGTATAATTTGATTAATTATTGATTAAATCTATATTAAATAAATAGCTGTTTAGCAGCTATTTAGGTTCAAAAACAACTCTTTAAAATTTGTTTATATAAAATTAACATAGCATAATCCTGCGTTAATGCCTAGTTAATATCCCGCCTTTATTTTAGCGTTTAAATAATAACAGGCATATGGGAAGATTTTTCCAGGATTACTTTTTAAATGGTGCACAGTTCTACAACCTCTTTGACCAGGCTGCCGATAATACCGTTGAAATGGCTGGCTTACTGGTAAATGCAGTAAATAGTGACTTGGCTGATGACCGGGAAGTGATCTTTAAACAAATAGACCGCCTTGAAAATTTTGGCGATGACATCACCCATAAAATATACCTGGCGCTTGACAAGGTAATATTCACCCCTTTAAACCGCCCCGATATTCATACCCTGGCATCAGCCATTGATGATGTTGCCGATTTTATACACGAGGCAAGCGAACGGATGTACTTATATAATATTACAGAATTCACTTCATCCATGATAGAAATTGCTGACATTGTACTGGAAGCGAGCAAGGAAATTAAAAAGTCGATTAACATGCTTAGCGCATCAGCAAAAGGTTTTTTAATATTAGAATCATGCAGGCACATTAAACAATTAGAGCATAATTCTGATCAGATATATTATAATGCCCTTGCAGATCTGTTCGCAAACGAGAAGAACGCGATAACATTGATTAAATACCGTGAAATACTATATTCGTTAGAAACCACCACAAATAAGTGCAAAAGTGTTACCGACGTTTTAAAAACCATATTAGTAAACAGCTTTAATTATTCGGTTAATAGCTAAATAGTCGGCCTCCTCTAAATCTCCCCCGGTAGGGGAGACTTTAGCTTCGCTCTTTCTTAAAAGTCCTCCCTTCCGGGGAGGGTTGGGTGGAGCGTATTAAATAATTACTTTTGCGTATAATGGCAGATACTACTAATAATTCCAGATACGAAAAGCTTACCCTGCTTACTGAAGGCGATTTCCAGGCATTTTTATATGATTGCGATGGAACACTTGCCGATAACATGGGCGCCCACAAAAAAACCTACGTTCACATAGCCGCACAAGATGGTGTTTTAATAGATGCTTCCCTGGTTGACGAATTAGCGGGCTGGCCCGTTGTAAAAGTTGTTGAAGAAATAAACAAACGTTACAACAGCACGCTTGATCCAACTGAATTCGCGCATAAAAGAGAGGAACTTTTTCTGGAAGAGTATATAGATCAAACCCAGCCTATAGATTACGTGGTTAATCATTTAAAGGCACATGTAGGCAAAGTTAAAATCGGCATAGTATCCGGCAGTCAACGTAGCGCCGTGGAAAGAACATTACGTGTACTCGGAATAGCCGAATTGCCCGATGTATTAGTTTGCGCAGGCGAAACCCCGCATGGCAAACCATACCCTGATCCGTTTTTGGCTGCTGCCGAAAAATTAGGTGTAGTGCCCGAGCATTGCCTTGTTTTTGAAGATGGCGAAGCTGGAACGCTTGCCGCGGAAGCAGCAGGTATGAAGTGGATAAGAATTGATAAAATATAGTTCCCGGCGATTAGTCGGGTTAAAGTGTGATTTCATCGATTCTAACTCCTTTACAATCCGAAAAATTTCATAATCCCGTTTAAATTACAGAAACTTGTTAAACTAAAACTTAACAAGTTAAAATATTTATTTTCAGGGTTTATGAAGAAATGCTACTCGGCAATAATTACCGGTATTTTGTTATTTATTTTTATTGGTGATGCATTCGGCCAACATCAGTTAGTTACTGATGCTAAAAAGAAAGCTCTTCATGATCTCTCTCTTCAAAAAAATGCGCTATATGCCAGTAGCCACCAACAAGCTTTGGCTCAGGCAGCCATTCACGGTTGGAAAGTACGGACTAAAACGAAAGATGGCGGTGTAAAATCATTACAAGGGCTAAACAGCAAGGGCTTTCCTATCTACCTTAAAACTTATGATAATATCATATCAGCAGCAACAACACAAACCAATGCTGTTCAGCCCGGCGGATCATTAGGCCTTAATTTATCAGGATCAAGCAGCTTTTTAGCTAATAAGCTTGGAATTTGGGATGGGGGCGCGGTATATGCTGCTCACCAGGAATTTGCAGGCAAAACCATAACCATTAATACTGCCGAGGCGGTATTAGATCACTCAACACATGTTGCAGGCACCATGATAGCCAAAGGTGTTTATGCACCAGCTAAGGGGATGGCTTTTAATGCCGCTACCCTACAATCCTATGATTTTGATAATGACATTACTACTATAAGCGCAGCTGCATCAGGATTGATCCTGTCAAACCACTCCTATGGTGATGTTGCCGGATGGGATCTGGATGCTAATGGCAACTGGATATGGTATGGCTTACCAGGAGATAGTGTCGATTACGCTTTCGGCCAATATAGCGACCGTACAGTAAGCTTTGACCAGATAGAGTGTAATGCGCCTTATTACCTGATTGTAGAATCAGCGGGGAACGCACGTGGCTATAACGGCCCTGCAATTGGTGGCACCTACCAGGGTTACACCAGCGCAACAAATATGACTTTAATAACCAAAACCCGTACTGCTACCAGTAACATTAGCAGCCAACTTGGTTATGATGGTATTGCCACCACAGGCAACGCTAAAAATATTTTAACAGTAGGCTCAGTAGGGCAGTTACCGTACGGGCCACCAAATAGTGCATCTATTATTGCAAGTTACTTTAGTAGTTATGGGCCAACTGATGATGGAAGGGTTAAACCAGATATAGTGGGTATGGGCGAAAATGTGCTATCATGCGGTGCTGCATCACCCACAACTTATATTACGTTAAGTGGTACATCCATGTCGGCACCCAATGTAACAGGCTCCTTATATTTATTGCAGGAGTATTATGCTGAGAAACATTCCGGGACTTTTATGCGTGCTGCTACCTTAAAAGGACTGGTATGCGCTACTGCTGTTGATGCCGGAAACGTTGGCCCGGATTATATGTATGGATGGGGATTACTCAATACCAAAAGCGCGGCACAGGCATTAATTGATAATGGCACAAAAAGCATAATAAAAGAAGATTCCTTATCCCAGGGGCAAACAAAAACACTTACCGTAACAGCATCAGGTAATGGGCCGCTAATAGCTACTATTTCATGGACAGATCCCGCAGGTACCGCAACAGCGGATGGCATAGTAAATGACCCGACTATTAAATTAGTAAATGACCTGGACGTTAGGGTTAGCGACAGCACGACTACCTTTATGCCATGGATATTAGATCCATCAAATCCATCAAGCCCGGCACAAACAGGTGACAATATCCGTGATAATGTGGAACAGGTTTATATAGCAGGCGCTGTTCCCGGCAGGAAATATACGATCACTGTATCACACAAAAACACCCTAAAATCAGGCGGGCAGGCGTATTCACTAATAGCAACTGGTGTAGGAGGATCTGCTTATTGCACATCAGGACCAACATCAAGTGCCGATTCGCGCATAAACAACGTAACACTATCAAACATAAATAACACTCCTCCCGCGGGCTGTACCACTTATTCTGATTATACAAACCTTACAGATTCATTGATTGCAGGAAAAACTTATCCATTAAGCCTTACATTAGGTACTTGTGGTAATAACTTTAATAAAGTCGCTAAAGTATATATTGACTGGAATGGCGATGGCAATTTCAATGGCCCCGGCGAACTGGTAGCAACCACAAATGTTATTAATGGCACAGGAACCTACAACACAAATATCACCGTTCCCATTACTGTTATACCCGGCAATTACAGTTTAATGCGCGTAGTATTAACTGAAACCAGTGATACATCAGCAGTGCAGGCATGCGGCTCTTACGCAAAAGGCGAAACACAGGATTATCGTGTTGAATTTATCCAATCAACCACAGATGCAGGTGCAGTAGCAATCGCCAGTCCGGATACAACCGGTGCCTGCTCAGGTCCTACTCCTATTACAGTTACGCTAAAAAATTATGGTTCTGCATCCATCAGTAATATACCTGTAACAGTTATAGTAAAAGCGCCTAACAATACGACAACCACTTTTAATGAAACTTATACCGGCACCTTATCGCCACTAGCTGAAGCTAATTTCACATTAAATTCAACATTTAATGCAACTGCCGGGTCAACGTATACCATAACAGCTATAACCAGCCTGCCTAATGATGTAATAACCAGCAACGATACGGCGAGCTCAAAAACCACTATAAACCCAGCCCCTGCCATAAGCAGCCTGAATGTTAACTACTGCATTGAAAGCAGTAAATATTCATTTACCGGTACAGGCGATGGCACAATATTCTGGTATAATAATACTACCGACACTGCTCCTATTGCCATAGGATCTCCTGCAACCACAACACAAATCCCTGCAAACAAAACAGTTTACGCAGGCCTTAATGATTTTAGCGGCACTGTTGGCCCTGCCACTAAAGAAGTTTTTACCGGTGGTGGATATAATCAGTTTGGCCCATCGGTATTGGTACATGCCAATGCGCCCGTAATATTACAAAGCGCGCGTTTATACATTGGTTATCCGGGTAGTATAACTTTTTCGGTAACTAATGCAGGCGGCGAAACATTCTCAAGCACTACTATTAACGCAGCAGCTACTACTACTAACCCGCAACCCGGCGCACAGGATGACGACCCAAGCGATACAGGCAAAGTATATAATTTAAATTTACAGATACCGGCAGCGGGAGATTATTTTATAAATGTTGCTTATGACGCGAATGTCACCATCTACCGCAACAATGCCGGTGTAAGCGGGTATCCTTTCTCTGCTGATAGCGTATTTACGATAACAAGCAATACTGCGACAGGCACAGGTACCAATCCGGCTACTTACTATTACTATTTTTATAACTTAAAAGTAACAAGTATGGGTTGCACTTCTGATGGAAGGCAGGCGGCAACATTGGTTAGGCCAACTATTACCGGCAATGGTACGGTACTAAGCTCTAACTTTGCATCAGGCAATCAATGGTACTTTAATGGCAACGTTATAACTAATGCTACCAATCAAACATACTCGCCAACAGTTAATGGCAATTATAAAGTCCGGGTTACTTCAAGCACAGGTTGTTCAGATACATCTTCTACTTATGTATACATATCCCCATCAACCATAACTGATAATGGCGTAGGTTTAACAGTATACCCCGTACCGGCAAATACTATTTTAAATGTGTTATTTGATGCGCCAACCAATGCAGACATGAGCCTAAGCTTGGTAAGCAGCATAGGCAAGATTGTGTATACCGGCAAACAAAGTATAGCTGCAGGTAACTTTAGTACTATATTAAATGTGAGCAACCAGGCTCCCGGGGCATATATATTAAAGCTGGTGCTAGGTACTAAGGTTTATACAAAAAAGATCGTTATTGTTAGATAACGACCTTTTTTAAGTATTTGCTAAAAGGTATACTTCAATCCTATACCGGGAGCAAGGTCAAAGTACGGGCCGCTGGCCAGCTCTATTCTTGGATCAAGATCAAGGCTTATGGCTATAGGTGCTTGCGGAAAGGTATATTCAAGACCAACAACTCCGTCTGCTCCTAATAAGATATGGTTGCCGTTATAATATTCACTTCCGTTAAAGTTGTCAATTTCACCCTTGCCCACAGAACCGATATGAGCGCCGAATCCATAATAAAACTTTAATGCAGGTACATTAAAAGCTTCCTGGTTTAACTCATACAAACCAGTTAAAACAAGTCCGTGATTCTTGAAACCGATTATACCTTCATAAGATATATCACTGGTAGGGAAATACTTTATGCTCACCCCGCTTTCAAACGGACCAAATTTTAATCCTACAGCGGTTTTATAATCCTGGCCGCCCTGCGTTTGCGAATCCTGTGCCTTCGACTTATTAGTCATTAGCAAAAAGGACGCTGAAATAAACAATGTTACTAATACTTTTTTCATCAATAGGTAGTTTTGTGCATATAAATGTTACAATCAGTAAACGGCCAAAATTAGGTTTTATGGCTTTCTTCTCTAAAAAAATAATATTATAACCCGCAAACTAACTGTGCATCAATTAAAAACAATTATGTTTTTAACAGTACAATGCATCAAAATAAACTAAATTAGTGCGATTATCCCGGCAGAGCATTACGGATATTTTAACCACACTATAATTAAATGCGAAATCCAATCACCATAAAAAAAGCATGTTATGTGCTTTCATTTTTGCTTGTCATTCCTGCTTTACATGGCTGCGTACAGGGTGCTTTAAACGATACCAGCGGTAAAGAATATACTAATGGCATGGTTGTTTGCGCGTATCCTGATGCATCAAAAGTTGGGTTGGCCATTCTTCAAAAAGGCGGCAATGCAGTTGATGCGGCTATAGCTGTACAATTTGCGCTTGCGGTAACATTACCACAGGCTGGCAATATAGGTGGCGGCGGATTTATGGTATATCGTGCTGCCGATGGTCAAAGCAATACACTTGACTTTAGGGAGAAAGCCCCCGCTGCTGCAACCACCAATATGTACCTTGATTCAGTTGGTAACCCAATTCCTGATATGAGTTTATATACGCATAAGGCATCGGGTGTACCCGGTTCTGTTGACGGAATGATTGAAGCACATAACAAATACGGCAAATTAAAATGGGCCGACCTCGTCCAGCCAGCGATTGATTTGGCTGCCGGTGGGTTTAAAGTTACGGCTAAACTTGCTGCGGGATTAAATGAATCACAGGGGATATTTAAAAGATTGAATCCCGGAAAATCTTATATGCTAAAAGATACACCGTGGAAAGAAGGTGACCTGCTAGTACAAAGTGATCTGGCTAAAACGCTACAACTTATCCGTGATAAAGGCCGTGCAGGTTTTTACGAGGGTGAAGTTGCTGATGAAATGGTAGCCGAAATGAAAGGCGGCCAAGGCATCATTACCAAAGCTGATCTTGAAAATTACCATGCCGTTTGGCGTAAACCTATCGTCGGCCAATATAAAAATTATACAATAATTACCATGCCCCCTCCATCAAGCGGTGGCATCGCCTTAATTCAACTGTTAAAATCAGTTGAAAAATATCCTTTACAACGATGGGGCTATAACCAGGATTCAACCGTACAATTAATGGTTGAGGCGGAACGCCGGGTTTATGCTGATCGTTCAAAATATTTGGGCGACCCTGATTTTTATAAAGTACCTGTTGACAGCCTGTTAAATCCTGCCTACATAACGCAACGGATGCAAAGTTTTAACTGGAACGCAGCCACTCCAAGCACATCAATACAACCCGGCACATTTGTAGGCTATGAAAGCAATCAGACCACACACTATTGTGTTGTTGATCGTGATGGGAATGCGGTATCCATCACCACCACACTTAATGATTCATTCGGATCGAAAATATTTGTTAAAGGCGCAGGCTTTTTGCTGAATAACGAGATGGATGACTTTAGCGAAAAACCAGGCGTGCCGAATATGTATGGCCTGGTTGGTGGCAAGGCCAACAGCATACAGCCAGGCAAACGCATGCTATCATCTATGACACCAACTATTATTGAAAAAGATGGCAAATTGTTTATGGTGGTAGGCACACCCGGAGGATCAACTATTATTACCTCTGTATTTCAAACCATATTAAATACAATTGAATTTAATATGGATATGCAACAAGCCGTTGCCGCAAAACGTTTCCATAGCCAATGGCTGCCAGATAAGGTAGATGTTGAACAAGGAGCAATAGATAGCCTCACCCGTAAAAAATTGCAAAAGAAAGGCTACAAAATTGTGGATCATAAACCAATAGGCCGCGTTGATGCAATTTTGAAGACAAAATGGGGGTATTATGAAGGCGGTGCCGACCCACGTGGAGATGACACCAAACTTGGGTGGTAAATTTTACAAAGCCGAAAATTACTTATGTTTGTGAGATATGCGTAACAATGTAAAAAGCCAGGAAACCATCGACTACTTTTTGAAGATAGTATGGCAAACTGTTGCAAACAGGTATAACCAATTAGTAACGGAATTTGGCATTACGCAATCAATAGGATATTTATTGATCAATATTGATGAGCAGGAAGGCACCACGGTATCAAAAGCCGCTGCTTTACTAGGGCTTAAATCAACTAGCTTATCACGTATGCTTAACCAACTGGAAAAAACAGGACTCATCTATCGGGGATCAAATCCTGGTGACAAACGATCTGTTAAAATTTATTTAACAGAACTAGGCAAAGAGAAACGACACCTTGCCCGGGGCGTTGTTAAACAGTTTAACAACTACCTGAATGACCACATTAATGAGGCCGATAAGCAGTATTTGATCAATATGCTCGAAAAGATAAACCAGCTAACCTTAAATTACAAGCCATAAACGGCTCTAAAAAAGCATTCTCACCACAATAAATATCAATTTATAGGGTTAAATCACAATAATATTGTTAAAAAATGTTAACCTGCCGTTTTTGAATTATAAAAGAATAAATTTGCTGTTTGAAATTTAAATGACGAGGATACTGCTAGTTATTGCGCTTTTTTATGTTTGCTGTACTGTTGCCTGCACCAAATCGTCATTGTATGGGCCTGAACAGTATGCGGCACAAAAAAAAGTTGATGATTCAATTGTAAGCAATTACATCAGGAGCAATAGTTTAGAAGGCAAATTTAAGCATGTACAAAACAATGACACAATTGGTGTTTATTATATGGTGATTGATACAGGGTCGGCTAATACGCTTTTTACTACATCAACACAGGTAACAGTTGGCGATACCGGAAGATATATTAACAAAGATCTTACTGAAACCCAATTTTATGAAACCAACAGTTTTCATCCCTCTTATACATTGGCAGATGTAATTTTAGGATGGCAATTAGGTATTCCAATGGGTACTGCAGGCGGCGAAATCCGTTTACTTATACCATCGCGCTACGCATATGGCCATTATGCTCAATCAGGTTTGGGGCTACCCGCGAATGCCATTCTTGATTTTTCGATACGAATTTATAGTGTAACTAATTAATTAAATGAAACAAACAATTTTTACCCTTTTACTACTTTCAACTATTGGGTTTGTATCGTGCCGAAAAAATGGCACGGAACCTAATATTGTACAATATGATCAAACTCAGATACTAAACTACATTAAGGCTAATGGCATAACAGGTATGCAGAAAGATCTTGTGGGTGGTGATACATCAGGTATTTATTATAAGATTATAAATAAGGGCTCTAGTGACTCTTTAGCTTATAGTGATGAGGTCTCCTTCGTATATACCCTGCGCAGCTTTGATGGCAAATATATAAGCTCTGATACCATTGCAAATCAATATTTTGGTTATATAGGGCATATGGTTAATGCTAATTACCCTGCAGGACTTCAACTTTCTGTAATTAATGATTTAAAATACAGTGGCGCTAGCATGCGTGTATTAATACCATCCTATTTGGCTTACGGTATTAATGGATATGGCTCTGGTAGTATAAACGTTGCGGGTAGCCACATAGCGGGCAACCAATGCCTTGATTATTATATACATGTAATTGATAAACAACCGGATACAGCAGCACAAGCAAAATACGACAATGAGGTAATTGTAAACTACCTGGCAGCCCAGAATTTAAGCAGTCTTTACACAAACGACGGTGGAGTATACTACAGGATACAAACAGCCGGCAGCGGTACAGATCCGATAACAGATAACACAACTATTGAGTGTACATATAATGAAAGGTTACTTAACGGCACAGTACTTGGCGGAGCAAACCAAACTACCGGTATTGACAGTACATCGTTTGAAGTACCCGCTCTTATACCCGGCGTAACACGTATGTTAGAAAAACATGCCGTAAAAGGAACTGTAATATCTATGATAATACCATCAGGCCAGGCTTACGGAACATCATCACCAACGGGTACACCGGCTAATTCCTGCTTAAGGTATGAGTTTACAATAGTGGACGTTAGTCCATAGTTTACCGGACTAATGCAGCTTTAAAAGCTTTTAAACAACGTTCACGTGCAAAAGCGTGATCAACAATGGGTTTTGGATATTTGTTGAAGTCAGCATACTCCGGAACCCATTTTTTTATGTAGATAAATTGGGGATCGAACTTTTTAAGTTGAGAGTCCGGGTTAAAAATTCGGAAGTATGGCGCTGCATCAGTCCCACTCCCGGCCGACCACTGCCAACCGCCAACATTGCTTGCTAGTTCATAATCCAGTAGTTTACGGGCAAAATAGCGTTCACCCCAACGCCAGTCTATTAAAAGATCTTTGGCTAAAAAACTAGCAACAACCATGCGTACACGATTATGCATGTATCCTGTTGCATTAAGTTCGCGCATACCGGCATCAACCAGCGGAAACCCCGTCTTACCTTCGCACCATGCTTTAAATTGAGCTTCATCATTTATCCACTTAATGTTATCATATTCCGGCCTGAAAGCATGATCAATTGTGTGTGGGAAATGATCTAATATCATCATATAAAACTCTCGCCATATCAGTTCATTCAGCCAGGTTTTTTCCTTGTAGCTATTAGCTGTGCCAACCAAATCCCGTATACTTACGGTACCGAATCTCAAGTGTAAACCAATATGCGACGTACCATTGATTCCGGGTAAATCACGCTTTTCGGCATAATCCTTTATAACAGCTTCATAGTTTTCATCGGGAAAGTTTATGGAGCTTTTTTCAAAGCCGATATCTTTCAACGACGGGACCCCAAAGCCATCCGTTTTAAACAAGTTTTTGAAGTATTTTTTTGTCGGATATGCTTTTAGGTAGAATGAGGTAAGTGTCTCATACCATTTACGCATGTAAGGGGTATAAACAGTATAAGGTTTACCGTCGTTTTTCAAAACCTCGTCGCGATCAAAAATGACCTGGTCTTTGTAAGTTTTAAACTCGATGTTATACTTCTTTAATAATTGGGCAATCTCTTCATCTCTTGTCTTTGCATAAGGCTCATAGTCATGGTTGGCATACACCGAAGCAATTGCATAGTTCTTTAGTAGCTTAGCCCAAACATTATCAGGCTTATCATACAAAACCTGTAAACAGCAGCCATGCTTTTTAAGTTCCGCATTAATATTTTCTATCGCATTATAAATAAACATAACCCGCGCATCATCCTTATCCTCCAGCTTATCCAGTATTTCTTTGTCGAAGATAAAGATCGGCAATACAGGGTTACCACTTTTTAAAGCGTAATATAAGCCCGCGTTATCATCCAACCGCAGGTCACGCCTGAACCAAAATATAGTTAACGGCAATTTATTATCCATAAATTTCTTTTAGAGCATCAAATAGCTCGGGATAATCAAATTTAAACCCGGCATCTTCTATTTTTTTTGACGATGTTCTGGCACTTTCCAATACAGCGAGGCTCATTTCGCCCATTATCAGTTTTAAAACAAATACCGGCACATTTGGAGCCCAAAATGGTTTACGAAGCTGTTGCGCTACCGCTTTTGCTAATTGTTTATTGATTACGGGGTTTGGCGCTGTCATGTTGTAAACGCCGGATAATGTCGCGTGCTCGATTCCGTAAACGTACATTTTCACCACATCCTGCCAGTGTATCCAGGGCACCCATTGTTCCCCACTACCCAAGGGTGAGCCGACACCCCATTTTATAGGGTTGGCTAGTTGCGGCAAGGCGCCGCCATTTTTATCTAATACTATTCCTGTGCGAAACTTCACCACCCTCAAACCTAAATCTTTGCCTTCATCAGCAGCAGCCTCCCACTTTATACAGACTTCTGCTAAGAAATCATTCTCTGCATGACTATCCTCTGTAAGTAACTCTGCGCCCCTATCGCCATAATAACCCGTTGCCGATGCTGAAATTACCGTTTTAACTACATGATTCTTTTTGCGAAGTACCTGGTATATCAACCCAATAGATTTAGTCCGACTATCAATGATCTCTTTCTTGCGTTCATCTGTCCAGCGTTTGTCAACTACACCTGCACCTGCCAAATGCACTATGGTATCAACTCCTATTATACAAGCCTCGTCAATTTCACCTTTAGTTACATCCCATAAATAGGTTTTCACTTTAGGGTTATTGCCCGGATTCCTGCTTAAATGGCTCACCTCATAACCTTTAGCGAGTAAAGTTTGGGTAAGTTGCGTCCCAATAAGTCCTGTTCCACCGGTTAATAGCACGTGTTTATGCATTTGTTAAGAATAGCTTTATTTGATTGTTAAACTTAGGAAGGGAACTGCGTTAATACAAGAGCAACAAGCAAACTACAGGGTGTTTTGTTTACATCCTTCCTAAATAGCATGCTGATTACACATTCACGCTATCCTGCGCTACTACTTTTGAGCAAATTGGCTTGGCACAATTCTCCACAAAAGCAATATGAATAGGATCAACAGTATAAGCTTCCAACTCTGCCTGGTTATTAAACAAAATTAATAACGAAGCATCATAAGAACTATCAGTCATGGGATCATTGGTAGCAATAGGAACCCCAATATGTATATCGCGAATATGGGTTATTGCCTTTAGTGTATTTAAGCCATCTATGAGCTTTTGCTTATCAGCTTTATCTTTTAACCAAATATGTACATGATGTACTAAGGTGTTTTCTAAAATCATAATTAATTATTTCTACTAGGTTATTATAAAGTATCAACTGTAAATTGCATAGTTACATGCGGTTTGTAGGTATCAGTTTTAACCTTCGCTTTTAACTCATGTAATATATTGTATAAGCCAAAATTGGTTCGGTTAACATAAATAAAGTGCTTTACACCGCGGGCTTGTTTAAACTCCGGCATTTTTGATATTTTCTCACCAAAGCCATATAACTCATCGAAGAATTTTGTCTCACCAAAATCAAATGTGCTATCTATATAAGGCATGGCAAATAGCTTTATCATTTGCTTATACATGCCGTAATAAAACTCAACCTGTACCGGTGTATCATTGGGGTGGATCATCTCCAGCAGGCGGAAAGCTTTAATCGTTTCTTCCTTATTATCCAATAAATTGGTAGAGGTTAGCGAGAAGAACGGCGCATAAAAATCCTCGGGCATTTCCTTAATGCAGCCAAAATCAATTACACCCAATTTACCATCGGGCGTAATCATAAAATTACCCGGGTGAGGGTCAGCGTGTACAGCACGTAACTCATGCTGCTGGAAATTATAAAAATCCCAAAGTGCTTGCCCTATGGTGTTTCTTAGTTCTTGTGATGGATTGGTTGCGAGAAACTCTTTTAAATGCTGACCTTCCAACCAATCCATTGTAATGATGCGTTTGCTGGATAATTCAGGATAATAGGTAGGAAAAACTATATTATTCAAATTAGCGCAAGCATTTGAAAACTCAATAGACCTGCGAATCTCTAATTCGTAATCAGTTTCTTCTAATAAACGCTCTTCAACTTCACGCATGTAAACGTCCAGTTCTTTTTCGCTCATACCTAACAACCGGAACGCAAATGGTTTAACCAGTTTTAAGTCGGATGATATAGAATCGCCCACGCCGGGATATTGGATTTTAACAGCCAGTTTTTTCCCATTCAATTCTGCCGAATGCACCTGACCTATTGATGCTGCATTGGTTGATTTCAGATTGAATTTATTATAGATCTGCTCAGGCGTTTTACCGAAGTACTTTTTAAACGACTGAATGATTAGCGGACCAGAAAGCGGCGGCGCATTATATTGCGATTGCGAAAACTTATCTACATAAGCCTGCGGCAACAGGTTTTTATCCATGCTGAGCATTTGGGCTACCTTTAAGGCGCTACCTTTCAATTCGCTTAATGACTCGTAGATGTCTGCAGCATTATCTTCATTCAATTCACTTTTATCTAATTCCGGATTAAAAAGCTTTTTTGAATAATGCTTGATGTAATTTCCACCAATCTTAAAACCGGTTTTCACAAATTTGCCCGACCGCTGTACTTTACTGGTTGGTATGCTATTTTGTTCTTTTGGCGTATCGCTCATGTCTTTTAGTTCATAGTATCTAGTTCATGGTTCATAGCAGAAATCTCATGCTTAATCTTCATAGCCACTATAAACTATGAACTAGATACCATGAACCATAACCTATTCAAATAATGCAGCCAGCTGTTGTACCGTTAAAGTTGAATAGTCATCTATTACCAGATTTGATGGTTGCAACTGTGCTGCTGCGTGGCCTGTGGTAATCCCTACCACTTTCATGCCAGCCGCATTCGCGGCTTTAATACCTGCCAGCGAATCTTCAAAAACCACACAATTGGCAGGATCGGCATTCAGCTCTTCAGCCGCTTTTAAAAATATTTGTGGATTAGGTTTTCCCTTGGTTACCCGGCTCCCATCAATAATCGCTTCGAAATCATCGCGGATGGGTATTTTATTCAGGATGAAATTAATATCCTCCATGGTGGCCGACGATGCCATAGCCATTTTTACACCGGCGCCTTTTAATTCCGATAAAAAGTTTTCCAAACCATTTATCGGCCTTAAAAACGGAGCATATATTTCACGATAATAAGTTTCTTTTTCATTTAGATAACCTTTTAAAGTTGCCTCATTGGCATCGGGAAATAATCCTCTTAATGTTTCAATAATAGGCACACCACTAATAGATGTTTTATAAGTTGATTGTTCCAATTCGCCAAGCCCATGTTTTTTGTAAAATGCTTGCCATGATTTAAAGTGATATGGAGTATTGTCGACAAGCGTACCATCCATATCGAAAATTGCGGTAAAGTTTTTCAAAGAGTGTAATGTGTTATGCCCCCTCTAAATCTCCCCCGGTTGGGGAGACTTTTAAGCCCTCCCTTCCGGGGAGGGTTTGGGTGGGCTGTTAAGTATTAAAATCCGAAACCCATCTTTTCTTTCATACCGCCGTTTTTAGCTAAAAACTTGCCGTACTCAAAAAGGTTGTCAATAGGCGAGCGTTGGAAAAGATCGAATGTTACGTTAACGCCTTTTTCAATGGCTTCATCAGTTTTTTCAAAACCTGCTGTGCTGTCATTTATCCAAAAATTCAACACAAACACAAACTGTATCCATAAAGCATCTTTATAACGTTTTGAGAAGAATTTACGATCAGACAATTCCGAAGTTTCAATGCCCTCGTTAATGATCTCTTCAGCAAATCCTTCAAAAATTTCCTGTAGCTTCTCAAACACCTTTGGTGTAGTAAAGCCTTTAGGTTGTTTTTTAATGCTATATACCGCAAAACTGCGACTGCTTTTAAGCAATTCGAAAAAAGCGTAAAAAAACGACAATGCTTTCTCTCTGGATGAATACTCCTGCCATACTTCCTGCGCACGGATCTCAATAAGAGTATTCAACGCTAAACCCGACCAGATGCTTTCTTCTATCGCATCAAATGAACCAAAAAACTGATAAAACTCAGCCTCGGTCATTTTATTTTTTTTAGCGAATATGTAAACCGACTTTGGCTGCTCACCCTCAGTCAATACAAAATCCATATATGCCTTTCTAATACCTTCTATAGTTGCCATATTGTTTGAATTATAATATAAAATTAAGCATTATATAAACAGGTATATGTCATGCCTATCTATAATTAAACGGGTAATATGTGGTGATGTTATACTTAACACTTCAGCTACTACAATACACATATAAACTTCAAAAATGTTTAGCACATGTCAAATAATCGGTACATATGCAAAAAACAAATAAAAATTTGCAATTTTTGTCTACCGCTATTTTCTGAAGGGTCTGCTAAACATGAGCGAAAAAACTATTCTGGTTTGGTTTAGAAATGATTTACGAATACACGATAACGAAATATTGTTAGAAGCTATCCGTAAAGCTGATAAAGTTTTGCCTGTATATTGTTTTGATCCTTTCTACTTCACCAAAACTTCTACAGGCGAACCCAAAACCGGAAGCTTTCGCGCACGTTTCTTATTAGAATCTGTTGCTGATCTACGCAAAAATTTGCAAGCCCATGGCGCCGAACTTGTTATTCGTACCGGTAACCCGGCCGAGATTTTGCCACAGCTTTGCGAAGAATACCATGTAAATGAAGTATACCATCATCGTGAAGTAGCCTACGAGGAAACCAATATATCTGAGCAGGTAGAAGAAGCTTTGTGGAAGATTAAACTTAATCTGAAACATTTTATAGGTCACACCCTATACCATAAAGAAGATCTGCCGTTCCCAATAAAAGACATTCCGGATAGCTTTGCCATCTTTAAAAAGAAAATTGAGCGCGATAGTAATGTACGCCCATGTATCGATACGCCGGGTGAAATTAATATCCCCACTATTACGGATGCGGGGGAGATACCAACGTTAATAGAATTAGGTTTGGATGAGCCTGTTGATGATCGTCGTGCTAATATTAAATTAGCTGGTGGCGAAACAGAAGCTTTAAAACAATTACAAAACTTTATTTCAAATATCCAGCAAGCTAGCCCTAAAACAGGTAAAAACAACGCAAGTTCAACTATAGCTTCACATCTTTCTCCGTGGATTACAATTGGTTGTATATCATTAAGGCAAGTTTACTGGGAAGTGCTAAAAACCGGGAACTTTCAGCATAACAACGGGCCGCTGATATTAGAATTATTATGGCGTGATTATTTCAGGTTTATGTTTAAAAAGCATGGCCAAAAATTTATTGCTGCTAAAAATGATGAAGATGGGAGCGATTTTGCTGATAACCAGGATGAGCTTTTTGATAAATGGAAAAACGGCACTACCGGTACTCCGTTAGTTGATGCCATTATGCATGAATTAAATGCCACGGGCTACATTAATAATTATAGCAGGCAAATTGCAGCAGGCTATCTGGTAAATACACTTAAAGTCGACTGGACCAAAGGTGCTGGCTATTTTGAAGAGAAACTAATAGACTATTCCCCTGCCAGCAATTGGGGTAACTGGGCGTTTATAGCAGGCATTGGCAATGACCCACGCGATAGCCGTTATTTTAACATCGCCCGCCAAACCGGCGAACTTGAAACTAAAGGCGATTTTATTGATACCTGGTTACTCAATACCGCAAAACCGTTAGTCAGTTCTTTGTAAACTAAAATTTAGCACGTAACTTTCAGTCGCTTATTTCGTCTATATAGTTATAAACGCCACAATCATGAATTCTTTTGAATCATTTACTGTTGTTATCGGCCTGCTTGCAGTGCTTTTAGAAGGGGTATCTTATGTGCGTGATTTTCTGCATAAACTGTTACACTAAGGTAACATCCTAAGTTATTTTTAATAACAACCACCTTATTTCAATTTTAATGAATGTTTTATAAATTAAATTTAAAGTTTGTAAGCACATATGCTTACTTTTGTACCGTTTAATAGATTGGTTTTACACATGGATCGCCTAAATTATATAAATAGCGCTAACGCAGCTTTTATTGATTCCCTATACGAAGAATATAAGCAGGACCCCGCCTCGGTTGATTTTGGATGGCAGAAGTTTTTTGAAGGTTTTGATTTTGGCCGTGGTGCCGAAGCAACCTC